>Ga0207868_1000097_pt1 | contig 118969 bp, 96 predicted proteins | sample Passage237B_FD_187370 | JGI IMG/M metagenome (GOLD analysis project Ga0207868, IMG submission 187370) | Cellulose adapted compost microbial communities from Newby Island Compost Facility, Milpitas, CA, USA - Passage2 37B (SPAdes) (version 3) ...
GGAGCGAGAGGCATGGCGCGGGTGGATCAGCGCGCGGGCGCGGGGCGGCGGGAGAGAAGGATCGAGGCGAGGCTCTCGAAGGCGAGGAGGGCGACGGCGAGCCAGAGGAGCCAGCGCCAGAGCTGCTGTTGGGACTCGGTGGCGGCGGCGGTGAACGAAGGCGACGGAGGCGCGGCGGGACCGCCTGCGGTCGAGCCGCGGAGCGGGACGCCGAGCTGTTCCCAGGTGTCGTAGGGGAGCGGTTCGGTCTGGCTCTCGGCGGCGGGGACGTTCAGGGCAATGCGGCGCGAAGTAGTTGTCCCGAGGTCGTGGATACCAGGGGTGGACGGAAGAGGGACGGAGGAGGCGGAGCCGATTTCGGCGATAGCGGGTTGGGCGGGGCCGCCGGCGGCGCGTTCGGCGAGCGCTTGGAGCCAGGGGACGAATTTGGAGGAGAGGACCCACTGGCTGGCGGAAGGGGACCAGCCGCCGGCCCAGACGATCAGGCGACCGCGGCCGACGGGGATTTCGAGGACGGCGGGAGATTCGTCGTCGAAGCGGGCGACGACGGTGGCGCGGGTGTCGGCGGGGAGAGCGACGGAGTGTGTGTCCCAAAAACGGATACGCATGAAGTCGCTGTAGAGCGGATCGGCGAAGGGAGAGAAGAGCGGGTGTTGGAAGTCAAGTTGGCCGAGGAGGGCGTCGGGGCGGGATGGCGCGAGGGGAGTCCAATTGGATTCGCCGGCGAGGGTGGCGGCGGTGGAGAGGAGTTCGTCGCGGGAGAGAAGGACGAGAGCGAAGGAGCCGGATTCGAGACGGGAGCGGACCTCGGCGAGGCGGGAGGCGTCCAGGGCGTCAGGGATGACGATGAGCGAAGGTGTGTCGGTGGCGGGAAGAGTATCGGTGAGAACAGGGACGGGATCACGCCAGCCGGTGATGGCGCGCTCGAGGTAGAAACGGGCGTGTTGCGGATCGTCGTCGGTGTGGTCGGCGAGGTAGGCGATTGGCAGTTCGCGCGGGGCGGGGCGGAGCAGGAAGAGTTGGTTGTCGAACGGTTGTTGATCGCCTTCGAGGTCGAGGCGGAGGGCGGGCGGGGCGTTGGGTGGAAGCGGAAGAAGGCGGATCTCGGTGGCGCCGGGGAGGAGCGTGAGCGGCTCGGGATCGGCAAGGGCGTTTCCCGTGGCGGGGTCGCGCCAGACGAGGCGGAGGTCTGCGGGGGCGTCGAACGTGCGGGAAATTCGGATACGCGCGGCGGGGCGTTCGGGATCGAGGTCGGACCAGCCGAGCCAGTGGAGGCTGGCGTTGCCGAGGACGGACGGCGTGATCTGACGGAGGACGACCTCGGCGTTGGCGGGCCAGGCGAGCTTGGCGAGGCCGGCGATGCGGGAGCCGGTGGCGAAGTCGGAGACGAGAACGAGTTCGCGACGGGCGGCATCGGCGCCGGTGGTTTCGGTCATGTCCTCCCAACGGGCGAGGGCGGCTTCGGCGGCGCTATCGAGCGGCGTGGGGCCCCAGCCGGGTTGACGGGAGTCGAGGACGGAACGGACGAGGGCGGAGCGGTTTTCGGGGGGCGTGGAAAGCCATTGGGAGGCGCTGATAAGTTCGGTGATGCGATCGCCGGCCGCGAGGAGCGCGAGGATGTCGGCGGGGTTGAGCTCGGCGGCGAGAGAGAGGATGCGGGATTTGGCGGCCTCCCAGGAGCCGGTGCGCTGCATGCTGGCGCTTTCGTCGATGACGGCGACGACGTGGCGCGGGATGGTGGTGACGGCGAGCGGCGGTAGGTTTTCGCGGAAGAACGGGCGGGCGAAGCCGAAGGCGAGAACGGCGACGATGAGACAGCGGAGGAGAAGGAGCCAGGGATGCTGGACGCGGCTGCGGCGGTCGAGGCGCGGGGCGGACGTATCCAGAAAACGGATCGCGGTGAAGACGACGCGTTCGCGTGTGGCGCGCCGGATGAGGTGGGCGATGATGGGGCCGGCGATGAGCGCCACGCCGGCGAGGAACCAGGGCGTGAGGAAGCTCATGGGCGAGGACGAGGAGCTGAACCCGTCCGGGCCACTCGCTCATGTTCGTAGCCGCCGGCTTTGCCAGTGAGGAAACGGAGGAGGGCGCGGTCGAGGGGTTCGTCGGTGGTGATGAGCTGCCGGGAGACGCGGGCGCGGTTGAAAGCCGTGTGGAGTTCGGCGGTGTGTTCTTCGAGGCGGCGGCGGTAAAGGGCGGCGGCGCGGGTGGGGTCGACGTAGCGGGTTTCGCCGGTTTCAATGTCCTCCCAGAGCGCGGGGCGGCCAAAGCCCTCGAGTGAGATTTCGGCGGGATCGAGGATCTGAAGGGCGCGGACGTCGTGGTGTGCGGCGGTGAGTTCGGCGAGGGCGCGGGACCAGTTCGCGGGCGGGGTGAGGAAATCGGAAACGATGACGATCAGGCTGCGGCGGCGGGCGAGGCGGGCGATTTCGGTAAGGGCGGTTTCGAGGTGGGTGTCGCGACCGTTGGACGGGCGGGCGAGCGCGGCGAGGACGTGGCGGAGGTGGCCGGGACGGACGCGGGGTGTCACCACATCGTGGATACTTTCGTCAAAAAGCGCGGCGCCGACGAGGTCGCGTTGCTCATGGAGGAACCAGGCGAGCGTGGCCACGAGGGTGCGGGCGTAGTCGGATTTGGTGACGCCGCGGGCGCCGAAGGACATGGAGGCGCTGGAGTCGAGGAGGAGCCAGCACCGGAGGTTGGTTTCGTCCTCGTATTTTTTGATGAAATGGCGGTCGGTGCGGGCGAGGACGCGCCAGTCGAGGTGGCGCAGGTCGTCGCCGGGAGCGTATTGGCGGTATTCGGTGAACTCGGCGGAAAAGCCGGTGAACGGACTGCGGTGGAGGCCGGCGCGGACGCCTTCCATGACGAGGCGCGTGCGGAGTTCGAGGTCGCGGATGGCGAGGAGGGCGGCGGGATCGAGGGACGGGGTTGGGCGTGGGGTGTAGGAAGTGGATGCGCGCGAGGAGGGGGCGGGCGGGGCGAAGGCAGTCGGGGATGGTGAGTGACTGCGGGGCATGGTGGGTGGAGCGGAGCGGCGCGTTGGGGACAACGCGCCCTACCTTTCGGTGGTGAGGAGTTTTTCGATGACGTGCTCGACGTCGACGCCGTCGGCCTCGGCGCGGTAGTTGAGGAGTATCCGGTGTCTCAATACGGGCGCGGCGAGAGCGCGGATGTCGTCGATCGTGGCGTGGGTGCGGCCCTGCCAAAGCGCGCGGGCTTTGGCACCGATGACGAGGGCCTGAGCGGCGCGGGTGCCGGCGCCCCAGTTGACCCAGTTGTTGACGAAGGCGGGCGCGTTTTCGGTGCCGGGACGCGAGGCGGCGGAGAGGCGGACGGCGAACCGGACGACGTCTTCGGCGATGGGGACGTGGCGGACGAGCTTTTGGAAAGCGAGGATGTCTTCGCCGGTGAAGACGGGTTCGAGGGCGGGCGCGGAGCGGGAGGTGGTTTGCTGGACGACGACGACCTCGTCGGCTTCGGGGAGGTAGTCGATGAGGACGTTGAAGAGGAAGCGGTCGAGCTGGGCTTCGGGAAGCGGGTAGGTGCCCTCCATCTCGATCGGGTTTTGCGTGGCGAGCACGAAGAATGGCTCGGAGAGCGAGTGGCGGACGCCGGCCGCGGTGACCTGATGCTCCTGCATGGCCTCGAGGAGCGCGGCTTGGGTTTTCGGGGGCGTGCGGTTGATTTCGTCGGCGAGGACGAGGTTGGAGAAGATCGGGCCGCGGACGAAGGTGAGGCGGCGGCCTTCGGGCGTTTCGGTGAGGATTTCGGTGCCGGTGATATCGGCGGGCATCAGGTCGGGCGTGAACTGGATGCGCTGGAAGTGAAGGTGGAAGACCTGCGCGAGGGATTTGACGAGGAGGGTCTTGGCGAGACCGGGAGCGCCGGTGAGGAGGCAGTGGCCGCCGGCGAGCAGGGCGAAGAGGAGTTGTTCGACGACCTCACGCTGGCCGACGATGACTTTGGCGAGTTCGGCGGAAACGCGTTCGCGGCCGGATTGGAGGCGCTGGTAAGCGGCTTCGTCGGTGAGAGGTGGGGCGGTGTCGATCATGAGAGGGATGGAGGGGAATTGACCACAAAGACGCAGAGGCACGGAGAGGGTCAGTGGGTCATGGCGTAGAAGAGGATGTTAATGGCCATGGGGTAGGCCATTTTCTCGGCGAAGCGCTCGAAGTAGGTAGGGTCTTCGCCCTCGCGTTCCCAGCCGTCGCCGAGATCGGTGTTGTGGCAGATGATGGCCATCATGCGGCCCTTGTCGTCGAAGAGGGCGCGGTAGTGGACCTCCTGCGTGCCGCCGTAGCCGTCGCGTTCGTAGGTTTGGCCGGTGGCGAGGAATTGGTGGATGCTGGGCATCTGCGGTTTTTCTTTGAGATCGAACACGCAGTGGAAGATCGGGTGCTCGATGGGGAGCTCGACGGGCTCGCGGTCAGGGAAGACGCGTTTGATCTCGTAGTAAAAGTTGTCCCATTCGTCGTCGCCCCAGAAGTCGTCGACCATGAGGAAGCCGCCGTTGAGAAGGTAGTTTCGGAGGGCGACGACCTCGTCTTCGGAGAACTGTAGGCCGCCGGGCTCGATCATGTAGACGAAGGGATACTTCGCGAGTTCGGCGGCGGTGATGTCGATGAAGGTCGGTTCGGGGTTGACCTTCAGGCTCGTCATCTGCTGGAGGCGGAAGGAGAGGTTGAGATCGGCTTCGGGGGCGTCGGTGGCCCAGCGGCCGCGTCCGCCCCAACCGCCCCAGCCGCGGCCGTAGCTCGAGTAGCGGAGGCGGGCGAAGGAGAAAACGTCGTGCGGGAATTTGGGATCGATTTCCCAGTTGGGGACGTCGCCACGATCGGTGAGCGGGGCGCGGCGACCGCCGAAGCCGCCGAAGCCGCCGAAACCGCGGAATTGAGCGAAGGCTTCGGCGGTAAAGAGCAGCGTCGCGAGGAACGCGAAAAGGATCGGGCGGGCGTTCATGGCGTGGCGGGTGGCAGCGTGGCGAGCAGGTCGTAGGCGGCGCGGAAACGGGGGGCGTCTTCGAGAGCTTGGAGAACGTGGCGGCGGGCGGCGGCGGGATCGGTGGACGCGAGGTGTTGGGCGACGCGGAAGTGAAGGGAGGCGAAGTCGGGTGGGTCGAGGCGGAGGAGGACGCGGCCGGCTTGGGCGGCGGCGGTGGCGTTGCCGGTGCGCTCGTGGGCGTCGAGCAGCGTGCGCCACGGCGTGGGCGAGAGCGGATTGATAGCGAGCCAGGCATCGGCCCAGCGGGCGGCGGCGGACCAGTCGTGGGCGGATTTGGCGAGGTCGAGGAGGCGGGTGACGGACGCGAGGGCGTCGGCCTCGTGCGTGGCGATCGTGGTGAGGGCGTCGCGTTCGGAGGCGGTGTCGTTAAGCGCGGCGGCGGCGCGAGCGAGAAGCGAGTGGAAGTTGTCGGGGCCGGGAAGGTAGAGGTTGGCATCGGCGAGCGGTTGGAGTTTTTCGCGGACGGTTGGCCAATCTTCCGCTTCGGCGGCTTCGCGCGCGGCGCGGAGGAGATCGTGGACGTTGGGAGCGGTGCGGAGGCCGGGAATGTTTTGGACGATGAGATTGGTGAGGCCGGCGGAGTCGCGGCGGAAATCGAGGCCGCGGCCGAAGGCGAGGGCGGTTTCGCGGGCGAAGGCGGCGAAGTCGCGATCGAGGGTGTCGAGCGGGGCGAAGTGGCGGGCGAAGGCGGTGTTGATTTCGAGGCCGTCGGCGAGGCTGCGGAGGAGCGTGCGGAGCTTTTCGAAGCCGAAGCGTTCGACGAGGAATTCGACGACGAGGTAGGATTGGAAGTAGGCGAACTGGGTGTCGCGACCGTCTTCGGCTTCGAGGAAGGCGGCGCTCATGCGGCTGATCGGCTGGGTTTTTCCCTCGAGGATGCGGTCGCGGTAGTTGAGCGACATGAGCTGGCCCCAGGCGGGATTTTGCTGGCGCTCTTCGAAGACGGAGATGCCCTCGCTGAGCCAGCGCGGCATGCGATTGCGGGTCATCGTGAGGGTGATGACGTGGGTGAACTCGTGCCAGAGGACGGCTTCCCAGTTGGCGTGGGCGGACGCGGGGCTGTTGATGGTGAAGACGGGGCCGAAGCAGACGCCGAGGAAGCCGCCGATGTCGGGCATGCCGAAGGTGCGGACGGCGAAGTCTTTCGGGTCGTCGTAGATCTCGACGATCGCGGGGGCGTCGAGTTGGAGACCGTAGCGTTCGGTGAGATGGGTGTGGGCGCGTTCGAGGAGCGCGAGGGCGCGATCACCGTAAATGGGCGCTTCCGTAGCGGACATTCGGATACGGAAGTGCGGGCTGGTGAGGACGGTGAATTTTTCGAGCTGATCGTGGAGCGTGGTGAGGTTGTAGGCCTCGACGTTGTAGGCGTCGGCCTCGTGCGCGGAGGCGGCGAGTTGCCAGCCTTCGTCTTCGCGGCCGAGGCGAAGGAGATCCTGGGCGAGTTGGACGCGGGCGGGCGTGAAAGACGGATCGAGGGTGAGCGCGAGGCGCTGGGCGGCGGCGCCGTCGGCGAACTGGTATTGTTGGGAAAGTTTGCGGCCGATGAGGTGATCGACGCGGGGATTGTTGGACCACGTGGCGAGGGCGGCGGAGCGATGCTGGGCGGCGCCGATGGGATCGCGCGCGACGTGAGCGATGACGGCCCGGAGGGCGTGGGCCTCGGGGGTGTGAGGATTTACGGCGAGGGCGAGGTTGAGATGGACGGTGGCGAGATCGCGGCGTTCGGCGTCGATGAAATGTTCGGCGAGGAGGAGGTGCGAAGGGACGTGACGCGGGTTGATTTCGAGGGCGCGCTGGGCGTGGGCGACGAGTTGTTTGCGGTCGCCGGTTTGGAAGGACGCGGCGAGGCCCCAGAGGAGATCGGGATCGTCGGGAGCGACGTCGAGACCGGACGTGAACGTGCGCGAGGCGAGGGCGAAGTCGCGTTTTTCGAGGGCGAGCCGACCGGAAACGAGGAAGGCGTCGCGGGACGGCGGCTGCGCGCGCTGGGCGGGGCGGAGAAAATTTTCGAGGGCGAGGCGGGGATCGAGGCCGGCGAGAAGACTGGCTTCGCCCATGACGGCTTGGAATTCGGAGGAGCGAACGTAGTCGGTGCCGCGGCTCATCGCGGCGAAGTTCATGGCGCGGACGACCTCGCGGACGTTGATCGTGGCGGCGTCGGTGTTGCCGGTGTGAAGTGCGGCTTCGCGCGAAAGGAGACGGAGGTGGAGATTGAAGAGGACGGAGGCGCCGAGTTCGTCGAGGCGTTCGGCGGCTTCCTGATAGCGGCCGAGGGCGAGAAGGGCGCGGGCTTCGAGTTCGCGCCAAGCTTCGTTTTCTTCCCGATCTTCGGAGGAAATTTCGCGGGCGGCATCGATGACCTCTTCGTAGTTGCCGACGCGAAGGTCGGCGCGGGCTTCATCGATCGTGGCGGCGCGGAGCGAAGTCGAAGCGGTGAACGCCAGCAGTGTGAAACCGAGCAGCACTGCGAGACGCGAAGAGAGACAAGCCGGGGTCGATACGGCCATGCCGAAAACGGATAACAAGTTCCGCGCCGGGGGCCATGGTGACGTGAAGATTTTAGCGTAAAAGTTCGTGCACCTTTTCCGCGGTCGGCGCGTCGCGCTCTGTCCGATCAATACGGGGCGCACGACGCGCCGGAGGGTCGGTGGATCGGCGCGTTACAAGCGGAAGTGTTTGCGAATGTCGGCGAGGACTTTTTGGGGGCCGAGATAGTTGCCGTGGGCGTCGAAGGATTTGGAGAGCACGCGTCCCTGACGATCGATGAAGACGAGGTTGGGAATGCCGGATTCGCGGTAGACCGACAGCGGATGGTCGCGGCGCGTGTCGCTGTAGCGGAGGGCGGCCCAAGGCATGTTGGCGTCGAGCATGTAGCGTTTCATGGAGCGCTCGTCGCGATCGGCGCTGACGAAAACGATTTCGAATTCGGGATGACGGGCTTTGATTTCGTGATAGGCGGCGACAAGTTGCGGCGTGAATCGGCGGCAGGGGCCGCACCAACTGGCGGAGTAATAGACTGCGATCGCGTCGGTGCCGGTGAGATGATCGAGGGCGAGCGTGTCGACCATGCCGTCGCGAACACCGACGAGTTTGCCGTAGAGGGCGTCGGCCAGAGGGGAGGGTTCGGATTTGGCCGGAGCGGACGTGCGTTGAACGGTCGTGGAGGCGGGGGTGGGCGCAGGCTCGGGAGGAAGGGCACCGGTGAGAATCGCGATGCGCTCGCGGTCGGCGGGGGTGAGTTGTGCGAGCGGGAAAATGAGGCGGCGACCGTCGGCCTTGCGGAAGGAGACGTAGCCGTTTTTGGCGGAAAGCAGCTCGGCCTGCATCGGAGAACCGTCGGGGGCGGTCCAGGATTCGAAGGCGGCGGGGAGCGAGGACGAAAACAGCGTAAGGACCAGGAAGGTGCGGCGAAAGAAGGACATGAGCTGAAGGGGACGAAGGCTAGACCGCAGGACCGGGGAAACGTTCAACGCCGCGAGTGTGGCGGACGATGGCCCGAAGGCGAGTCATCGAAGGCCGCACGATGTGGGCGTGCGGCGTTGCCTGCGGGTGAAATCGCGTTAAGAGAGTCCCCGTGAATACAAAAGCGGCAGCCAGGGCAGTGGTGAGTCGGCGGTTCGCGGCGCCGGCGGGACGGCTTTACGAAGCGTGGCTCAAGCCCGAGCTGATCGAACGATGGATGTTCGGGCCGGCGGTGCGGGACGAGGAGATCGTGCACCTCGCGGTGGATCCGCGCGAAGGAGGAGCGTTTTCCTTCATGGTGGAGCGGAACGACGAGATGATCGAGCACATCGGAAAATACCTCGAAATGAAGCGGCCGACGCGGCTCGTGTTCACGTGGATGATCGCGGGCGCGGAGATGGGATCGCGGGTGTTGCTGGATTTCGCCGAGGAAGGCGAGACGTGCACGTTGACGCTCACGCACGAGCTTCATCCCACGTGGGCCGAGCACGTCGGAAAAATGGAAGGCTCGTGGGCGAAGCTGTTGGGCGGGTTGGCGACGGTCGTGGAGTCGGGGCGGGCGTGAATGTTGGTTTACGCGGTCCGGAAGGACTGCAGCCGCTGGCGAACCGACGCGATGTGGCTGCGCAGCCAGTAGAAACGATCGCCGAAGGAGGCGGGGATTTTGAGGTGGTTGACCGTGGCTTCGATCTCGTCGATGCGCTCGAGGAGTTCCTGGGCGCGGGCGGGGCTGACGGGGCCGAAGGTTTCGCGTTCGACGTGCAGAAGTGGACGGTAGCAGCGATAGAAGCGGAGAAGGATGCTCAAGCGATAGGCGAAAGGAAGAAAGCGGATCGCCGGAATCAGCACGAGAATCAGGGGCACGACGACGAAGAGCAGGCGGTTGAGGAGGCTCGCGAGCCAGAAGTTGTGAACGGTGCGGTAGAGGAAGGTTTTGCCGGATTTGTAGTAGCGGAGCGCGTCTTCGCTGAGGGGGATGTCCTGTTCGAGCGGAGCGGGAAACTCGCCGCGTTTCTGGAGGAGGTTGGCGGGACCATGGACCTCCTTGGCCACGCCGAGGAGGAGATCGGAAAGGGCGGAGTTGAGGCCCTTGCGCGCAACCAATTCGACGGTGGGGCCGATGAGCACGACATCTTGGGCGGGGAGATTCGCGCCGAAGTCGAATGAGCCTTGGGGCAGGATGATCTTGTTCAGGTAATCGCGGCGGCGGATGTAGGCGTCGGCTTGCGCGAAGCTGAAGAGGTGAATGTCGGGAGCGCGCACGAGGCTTCGCAGGGTCTGGAGCGAAGACGAGTCGCCCATGAAAAAAGCGGCATCGAGTTCGCCGGCGAGGAGGGCGGCGGCGGCGGGTCCGGCTTCGAGATCGACGAACGTCGTGGGGGCTCCGGAAATACCGTTCGCCTGCAGGAGGGTGGTGGCGAGCGCTCGTGTGCCGCTGCCGAGTGCGCCCACGGCGATGCGGCCGCCGGCGAGTTCCGAGAGACGGGTGATCCGCTCGGGATGGCGGTAGAACACCATCAAGGGTTGGTAAGCGACGCTGCCCAGCGAGACGAGGCGGGTGCGACTCTCCTCGTCGGCAAGTCCGCCGGGGACGAAACCGAGGTCGACCTGCGTATCCGGATTTTGGAGTCGTTGAAGGTTTTCGAGCGCGCCGGCGGACGGCAGAATCTCAAGCGTGACGCCGTGGGAGGCGAGGCGTTGTTGATACTCCCGGGCCCAGCGTTGGAACGAGCTGCCCTCCGGGCCGGTGGTGAGAACGATGCGATCGGGCGGCGCGGAGCGGAGGATCCACACGAAGGTGGAGGCGGCGATCGCGGCGATGACCAGGGCGATGGCGGTGGCGAAGCCGGGGCTGAAGCCGAAGGTTTCGATGAGCGCGTTGACGAGAGGGAAACGTCGTTTGGCCGGAACGATTGCCATCGATGTCGCGAGAACTGGGCTTGGCTATGGGTTACGGTGCCGGGAGAGCGGGGAGCTCACATGCCCGACAATGGGACGTGCCGCCTTTCGCTACCATTCCGGCGGGAAACACCGATCGAGGTTCGACGGTGCCGTGACCGGAAGCGGCATGACGCGGACGTGAGTTCGGGCGGGGCTTTAGCTGCCGGGCTTTTGGACGGGAATTTTCGCGAGCCAGTCGGGCACGGCATCGGCCGGGTAGGTGGGGAAACTGAGCTCGAGCAGGGAGACCGCAGGGATGTCGAAGCGGGCGGAGCCGGCGCTGCGATCGACGAGCATGGCCACGGCGACGGGGATGCCGCCGGCTTTGCGCACGATGTCGAGGCATTCGACGACACGTCCGCCGCGCGTGACGACATCTTCGGCGATGAGCACGCGTTCGCCGGGGGCGATGACGAAGCCGCGGCGCATGACGAGCGTGTTGTTTTCCTTTTCGGCAAAAATGTAGCGGGCGCGGGCCTGACGGGCGAGTTCCTGGCCGATGACGAGGCCGCCCATGGCGGGAGCGAGAACGGTGGTGAAGGAATGGCGTTGAAGCTTGGCGAGGAGAAGCTGGGCGAGGCGTTCGACGGCATCGAGACGCTGGCAGACCTGCGCGCATTGGAAGTAATGGCCGCTATGCAGACCGGACCGGAGGATGAAGTGTCCCTCTTGGAGCGCGCGGGTGCGGACGAAGATGTCGAGTATCTCTTTCTGGACTGGATCCATGGCGACGACGCTGCCGCGCGGGACCGAAAAAACAAAATCATTTTGCGTGGCGCGCGGCGGGCTTCTAATTTTTGCAGGCCGTGCTGAATGTCGTGCCATTGGAGGACGAACTCGGCGATGTCCTGGAAAAGGCCATGCGTCATGCGGGGCTCAACGAAGATGCGTTGGGACGCCGGGCCGATGTGGCGCCGAATCGCATCCGGGACGCGATCAACTATCGGCCGGAGCTTTCGACGGACGAACTACGGCGACTGGCGGCGGTGCTGGGGTTGAATGAGGTGGGGTTGTGCGCATTGGGCTGCGGGCGTTATCCGTTGCCGCCGCCGGCGATACTGCCCTTTGCGCTGTATCCGCTGCGCATGCGTCATGGGATCGGGGTGGCGAACGCCTATTTGGTGGCGGAACGCGGGGCGACGCGGGGGGTGTTGTTCGATACGGGGCCCGGCATCGAGAGTTTGGAGGCGGTGTGGCCGCCGGAGATCCGGGGAGTGGACGCGGTGTTTCTAACCCACGCCGAAGGCGAGCACACGGGGGCGCTGTGCGAGGTGGTGGAACGTTTCGGGATCCGCGAAGCGTATTGCCCGCGGGGTGCGAAGGTTCCGTGCGGGGAAGCCGTGAACGAGGGCGAGCGGAAGCACTATGGGGAGCTGGTCGTGACGGCGTTCAGCACACCGGGACATACCCCTGCGCATAATTGCTATCTGGTCGAAGCGGGGAATCGAAGTCGGGGGGCAGGGTTGTTGATTTCGGGAGACTTGTGTTTTGCGGGATCGGTCGGCGGCGCGCAGTTCTGCCGGAAGCAACTCGCGGCGAATCTGAGGCGCATGCTGCAGGCGGTCCCGCCGGAAACCGTGATTGCGCCCGGGCATGGTCCGCTGACCACGGTGCAGAATGAGCTGCGCTACAATCCCTTCGTCCTGTAGGCGAGGGTCGCGGTGATGGTCGGGGCGGTGAGATTCGAACTCACGACCTCTACGTCCCGAACGTAGCGCTCTACCAGGCTAAGCTACGCCCCGACATCTTCTCTCGATGCTTTCTGCTTCGAGGAAGGCGGAGAAAAAGCCACGGGCGAGGTGGCCGCAAACAAAATCTCGGAAAGATTCGTCTAAGCGCGAGCAAGCGGGGTAAGACACGAAGATTGGAAACAAAAAACCCAAGGCCATTGGGCCTTGGGTTGAAAGATGATCGATGCCGAACGGTGGCGTCAGGACCGTGAGGGCGGAGGAGCCGGAGCGCGAGTGAGCGAGCTTTCAGCAGCGCGACGCGCGATCATGTCGGTCATACGCTGAATCTCGAGCTCGGCATTGCGCTTGGCGATGCGGGCTTGTTCGACCTGCTTGGCGAACTCAAAGGCTTCGCGGTTGAGCTTTTCCTTCTCGGTGCGGAGACGGTTCAGTTCAACTTCCAAGGCCGAGATCTGCTTGGAGTAGGCTTCGGCCTTCGCGTTCATCTCGTCCGTCGCGTCCTTGATCTTCTTGTTCTCGGCCTCCCACTTGGCGAGGCGGTCGGCTTCTTTCTTGGCCTCGGCTTCGGCGCGCTCGCGGGCACGACGTTCAGCGTCTTCACGCGCTTTCGCCTCGATGGCGGCTTTGCGGTCGGCTTCTTCCTGCGCCTTCTTCGCGGCCTCGGCGGCGCGTTCGCGTTCCTTGATCTCGGCTTCCTTCACGTGGGCGAAGTAGAAGAACATGAAGATGGCCAGCATGCCGCCGACCGAGATGAGATAGATCCACTTTTTCATGCTGGGTAAATTATGAGTTCCGGCCCTTGGCTGCCGCGGCGGCTTCCGCCTCGGCACGCGCTTTGTCGGCTGCGGTAATCTTGTCCAAGACCTCGGTAAGGCTCTTCGTGTTGGCTTCGGCCTGCTTCACGTAGTCCTTCAGGAACTGCTGTTCGTCCTTCGCGAGCTGGAACTCCTTTTGGATCTCCTTGATGGCTTCCTGCTCGGCTTTGACTTCCTTCTCGAGGCGTTCGACCTGCTGGGCGAGCTTCTGCTGTTCGCGGTTGGCGCGGTCGCGCGCCTCGATGGCGAGTTCGCGCGCCTCGCGGTCGGCCTTGTCCTTGGCTTCCTTGGCGGCGCGTTCGGCTTTGCGACGCTCCTGGGCTTCGATGGCGTCCTTGATGGCGATCTCGCGGTCGCGGGCTTCCTTGGCGAGCTTCTCCTCCTTGGCTTTGCGGATCGCCGCCTTCTGCGCCGCTTCCTTCGCCGCGTATTCCGCGTCGAAGTTCCAATACATTGCCCCGAAGGCGATCAGGCCGATGAGGGGGACGAGGAAGTAAATGTAGGTTTTCTTCATGGAGAGGGGCTATTAGAGCGTTTTGGGCTCTTCGGCATCATCGGTTTCCGCGGGCTGGGCCGGCTGTTCGGCGGGGGCTTCTTTCTCGCGAAGGGCCTCTTCAATGGCCGTCTTCAGGCGGGGGAGTTGTTGGTCGTTTTTGGCGTCGGGGGAGGCGAGGGCCTTTTCGACGGCAGCGGCGGCTTCCTGCAGCTTGCCGAGTTCCCATGCCACATAGGCCATGAAGCCATTGACGGCGCCGGGTTTTTCCAAGCCGCCTTTTTCGATGGCTTGTTGAAGCGATTTGTAGGCGTCCTCGGCGCGATTCAGCGAGTAAGCGACTTGGGCAATCTGGTAGTCGAGCTGGCCGGACTTCGGGAATTTCTTCGAACCCTCCCGGAGGGCGTCGATGGCCTGAAGGGGGCGGTCGACCTGCTGGTAGGAGTAGGCGAGGAGTTCCCAGTTCTTCTGATCGTTTTCGATCGAGCCGTCGCGGAGGCCGGCGTGCAGAAGCTCGGTGGCGCGCCCGAACTGGCCGACGTTGAAGTAGATGCCCACGAGCGTATAGTTGTCCTTGGGCGTCTTCATGAAGCCAAGGGCCTGGGCCCGCTCGATGGCGAGGATGGCGCGGGTGTTGTATTCGCGAGCGGTCCGCGCGTCCAAGTTCTGCTGGTTGGCGAGGGTGAGATAGACGCCGGCGAGCTGGCTCCAGTAGTCCTTCTTGGCGGGATACTGTTTGACGAGGAGTTCGAGGATCTCGGCGAGCCTGTCGTAGTTATTGAGCGTCTGATTGATCGCCAGAAGGAGGATGTAGAACGTGTCCTTGGGGCGGGGCGTTAGGCGCAGCCCGCGCTGAACCTCCGCTTCGGCTTTCTTCAGGAGCTCCTTGTCGATGTTCTCCTGATCGAGCGCCGCCTGATTGTAGAGAAGCGAGGCGTGGAAGATGGCGGCTTCCTGGATGGAGGGGTCGTAGTCGGGCTTCTTGTTGCCGGCGAACCACCGCTGCAGATAGGATTGCGCCTTGGCGAAGGCCTGTTTCTGAACAGGGATGTTCTTCGTGCCGGTCGCTTCCTGATAGTGGATCTGCGCCAGATAATAGAGGATGTCTTGGACGGCGTTGGGCTGGAAATAGTTGAACTTGTCGTGGAGCCGGAGGGCCTGTTCCCACGGTCCGGGAACCTTTGCGTAATCGCCCTTCTGGAGGTAGATCTTGGCCTCGATGTCGGAGAGGAAGGCGAGGTCGTAGCTCTCGGGCTTCGCGCTCCCTTTGAGCGTTTGGATCAGAGCGAGCGAGCCGTCCCAATTCTTGGCGTCGACGAGGGGCTGGAGCTTTTGGAGCTCGGTCGCAATGCGTTCGTCGAGGTGATGGGCAGGTTGCTCGGCCGCAGGGAGGACGACAGGCGTCGCCAGCGCTGCGGCGAGCGCGCAGAAAAGAGCGCGGCGATAGCGACGGCCGCGCGGAGAGAGAGAGAAGACGGTCAGCATTATTCGGCGAGATTGAAGGCGATGGGCTGCTGCATGCGCGTGTTCACCGCGCGGCCGCCTTTTCGACCGGGTTTGAACTTCCATTTGCTCACCGCCTGAACGGCGGCGGTTTCAAATTCACGCTGGGAGGAGCGCACCGCGAAGGCGTTGCGAACGTCGCCGTTGGCGTCGACGATGAACTCGACGACGACTTCTCCAGTGATGCCGGCGCGGCGCATTTCGAAAGGATACTGCGGAGCGGGGGTGGAGCGGGGCTGCGGGCGTTGGTCGAGTTTCGAAATGTCGAAGATTTCGACGCCTTGCGCGAAGCCACCCGGACGACCCTGAGGAATGCTGATCACGCCCATGTTGGGCTTGAGGCCTTCGGGCGGGGGCGGCTGGACCTGCTGGACGAAAGAGTCGAGCTGAACGATCTGCGGAACGTCCTGCTGCATCGGGGGAGCGAACTCGACGGGAGCGGTTTGCTCCTGATCGGATTCCACGATCTCGGGTTCCTCGGGCTCGAGTTTGGGCATTTCCATCAACTCGATGGTGGGCTCGTCCTCAACGATCTGTTGAACGGGCTTGGACGTGTCGATCTCGCCGAGCCAGGCGATGCCGCCGTGGAACGCGATGGAAATAAGGATACCGATGATCAGATCGCGGCGCATGGTGTGTGTGTTCGCAGAGGTTTAGCGGCCGGTGCCGCGCACGCGGGTTTCAACGGAAACCTGCTGGATACCCGCTTTACGCACCTCGTCGAGGGCGAGGATGGTGGGGCCGAATTTGGCTTTGTCGTCGCCGGCGATCAGCACGCGGGGATTGGGCACCTGGGTTTTGTATTGCTGGAGGCGGGGTCCGATCTCCTGCAGGGTGATGAGCTCCTTGTTCCAGTAGCAGGAGCCTTGGTCGGAGACCTGGAGCGTGACGGTGTCTTCAAGGTCGGACTTGCTCGCAGGCGTGTTGGACGCGACGGGCAGGTTAACCGGCACCGACTGAATCTTGTTCAGCGAGAGGGTGAACAGAACGAACGTAGCCAAAAGGAAGAAGATAACGTCAATGAGAGGAATGATCTCAATGCGCGCCTTCTTCTTGGCTTCGTCTGTAACCTTGGGAACGGAACCTTGCGCCATGTCGGGAGAGGATTGCTAAAGCAGAAAAGGGGAGAGGCGGGCGGGCGTCGGATCAGCTCGCGCCGGGCGCCTTGAGGCGCGTTTCGATAAGGACTTTTTGGAAGCCCGCCTTGCGGACTTCGTCGAAGACGTAGATGGCCTGACTGAAGAAGGCGTTTTCGTCGCCATTGATCAGGATTTTTCCCTCCGGGTTGGAAGCTTTGTAGCTCCGCAACCGGGAGAGAAACTCATCCAACGTGACTGGATCCTTGTTCCAGCCGATCGTGCCTTCTTGCGTCACCGTGATTGTGACCGAGTCACTGGGATCACGGGTTTCACCGGTATCAGCCTGAGGCATCGAAACCCCGGAGAGACCTTCGGACTTGTTCAACGAGAGGGTGAACAAGACGAAGGTCGCGAGCAGAAAGAAGATCACATCGATCAGCGGAATGATTTCGATGCGGGCCTTCTTGGCGCCGCCTGGGCCTGTGCCACCTGATGATCCGGCCATGGGAAGTAAGGGCTAGAGGTGAAACGTTACAGACGCGCCTTTATTAGGCGGTGAACGATTCGGATTTCTTGACGAGAATTTCGAGCGCGTTGGAAGCGTCGGCCACTTCGTGCTTCGCTTCTTCCGTGCGCGCATTGAGGTAGTTGTAAGGAAGGAGGCCGCAGATGGCGATCGCGAGACCGCAGGCGGTCGCGATGAGCGCCTCGGCCACACCACCGGTGATCTGACCGGCGGCAGCGCTGATGTCGCCCGTCATGTTACCGAAGGTTTTCATCATGCCGGTGACCGTGCCGAGAAGACCGAGCAGCGGAGCGGCGGTGATGACGGTGTCGAGCGTGGCCATGCCCTGCTGGAAGCGGGCGAGCTCCTGGCCGGACGCGCGGATGAAAGCGTTGTGCATGGAATACTCCTTGTTCGAGAGGGAGTAGACCAGGATGCGGGCCACGAAATCCTTGCTCTGGCGGCCGACCGCGAGCGCGCCGTCGATGTCGCGCTTTTCGACGAGCTCGAGCATCTTCTCGACGACTTCGGGTTCACGATGGCTGTTTTCGCGAAGGATGAACAGCATGCGCTCGACGATCACCGTGATGCCGAGGAACGACACCAGGAGGATCGGCCACATGATCGGACCGCCGTGTTTGAAGAGTTCCATCGGGGTGGCATCACCAAGAAGGAACGCGAGGGGGAGGCTTTGGATGGTCATAGGATGAGAAAAGGATTGGGGTATCAGAGACGGCTATGATTAGACGCTCGGGGTAGTGAAATAGACGGGGTTGACCGCTGAAAGATTCAATTTCATATCCGCGAACTAGCAAGACGCAGGCCGGAACTTTGTTTTCTCTCGGCCGCTAATTACGCGGGGAAGGCTGGTTGGGATCAGCATGTCGCTGCTTCAAAAAATCTGGACGTAGCGTTGGGGAGCGCGAACTAGGCGTCATCGATTTCTGGGTGTCAACCCACTTTGTCTTGAAAAAAAATTATGCGTTAGTTTGCGCAAAAAACGCCGGCCGATGATGGCTGCGTGACACTTGCGTTTTCCGCTTAGGAGCGGTTCAGGGAACTCCGGATCTTAAAACTCCGCGAGGCGTTTTCGTGGCTGCCCGACTAGGACTCGAACCTAGACAAACGGAGTCAGAATCCGTTGTGCTACCATTACACCATCGGGCAAAAACACGCGGTCGGCGAGTGGCGGCAAGCTTCAGCCCAACTGGAGCCGGCGATGGGATTCGAACCCGCAACCGCCTGTTTACAAAACAGGTGCTCTACCGTTGAGCTACGCCGGCGCAAAGTAAACTGGCTGCGCCCGCCGACTTGGACTTGAAAACAACTTCCCGAACCTGCCTCCACGCCCGCATGCGAGAGCAAAAGCTGGTGGCTCCCCGGGGACTCGAACCCCGAACCTACTGATTAAGAGTCAGCTGCTCTACCATTGAGCTAGGAAGCCGATAAAGGGGCGGAAAAACTCACACAGCACCCGACGAAGTCAACTGTGATTTGCCCGTTTTAGCGAGTGTCGCGCACCTCCCTTCGTTTGCGCAGTAAGGGCGTCTCTTGGTGGCGGCCGTCCGCACGAGAGCGAAGCGCACGATCGATCCTTGCGAGCATTCTTGTCCAACGCCCGGACCCGGACGATCCCTTCAAGATTGCGGCGAGGGAGAAGGCGGCGGTGCTTGGAATCTCGATACGCCGATGCGCGGCGTGGCGCAGGCGTGTGCGCGCAAGGTATCCCATCCGCGGTGCGCGAAGGATGGACGCGCGAGGACATCGGTCAGCGGCACGAGGACGAACGCCCGCTCCCGCATGCGAGGGTGGGGCAACTGGAGGCGCGCGTCGTCGCGGGTTGCGCCTTCGAAGGCGAGCAGGTCGAGATCGAGGGTGCGCGGCCCCCAGCGCACGATGCGTTCGCGGCCGAACCTCTGTTCGATTCGCTGCAACGTCTCGAGGAGAGCTTCCGGTATGAGCGTGGTTTCTATTCCGGCGACGAGGTTGAGAAACCGCGGCTGGTCGACCATGCCGACGGGTTCCGTTTCGTAGAGCGGTGACGGCTCCACGACGAGGATTCCCTCCGCCGCGCGGAGCGACTCGAGGGCGCGGGTGAGCGTCGTCGCGCGATCGCCTAGATTCGAGCCGGCGGCGACCAGGGCCTGGCGGATTTCGGTGCCGGATTTCACGGCGCAGGTTGGCTGCCTCGTTCGCGTCGAATTCTGACGGCGACGCCGGCAAATTGAAAATCGACCGGAGGACGCGGCTTCAGGATTTCGACCGTCACCGCATGGACCGGCGGAAACGCGCGCAGCAGCTCGGCGGCGACGTTCTCGGCGAGGGTTTCGATGAGCTTGCGATGCGATCCTTCGATGATCTTTCGCACGACTTCCTGCACCGCGCAGTAATCGATCGTGCGGTCGAGGTGATCGGTGCGACCCGCCTCGGCGAGCGGCAGCTCCAGCTCCAAGGTCGCCGAGAAGTGCTGGCTCGTTTCGTGTTCGACCGGCAGCACGCCGTGGCGGGCGACGAAGTGGAGTTCGCGGAGGATGAGTTTGTCCATGCTCAGGAGGATTTGAAATCGAGTCCGGCCTTGATCGCGTCGGCCATGCGGGCGAAGCGAATCATTTCGCGCACATCGTGAACGCGGATCATCGCGGCTCCCTGCTGGATCGCCCACACGATCGTCGCGCCGCCGGCTTCCAGACGGTCGTCGACCGTCGTGCCGAGCACGGCGCCCAGCGTGGATTTACGCGACGTGCCGACCAGCACGGGAAAACCCAGACCGACGATGCGGCGGAGATCGCGCAGGACCGCGAGATTGTGAGAGACGTTTTTCGCGAAACCAAAACCCGGGTCGGTCCAAATTTGTCGGTCCTCCACACCGGCGGCGTGCGCGGCGGCGATGCTCATTTGAAGATCGTCCAGCACGTCGCTCATGAAATCGCCGTAGTCGCGATCGGGACGATTGTGCATCAGGATCAACGGGCACTTTCGGCGGGCGGCGACGAGTGCCATCGGTGTCGGTTCTGGTCGGGAAAGTGAGCGGCGCGTGCGGCGCTCGGAAGAGGAAAGACCGTGGAGCGCACCCCAGACGTCGTTAATGATGTCGGCGCCCGCGCCGATCGAGGCGTCGGCGACATCGGCTTTGTAGGTGTCGATGGAGAGCGGGACGTGCGGGAATGCCTGTCGCAGGGCTTCGATCGCGGGCAGCACGCGGGCGAGCTCCTGAGGCGCGTCGACGGGTTGTGATCCCGGACGGGTCGATTCGCCGCCGACGTCGAGCACGTCTGCTCCGGCTTCGAGCATGATGCCGGCGCGGTCGACGATCGCCTGCGTCGACCCCAACTGGCCGCCGTCGGAAAAAGAATCCGGGGTGACGTTGAGAATGCCCATGATCAGGGTGCGTCGCCCGATATCCGGGAGGGAACGACCATGGGGGCTTTGCCAGTAATGCATGGCGGCGATTGAGTGCGGCGCGTTCCTTGTTTCCAACCTAAACGGGCGGGTCGCAGATCAGAATCATCGTGACGCGACGCCGCGCTCGTTGAGATTGGGCGGCGTGAAGGCGGTCAACTACGACGATTGGCAGACGTGGCAGCGACAAGGCTGCACGTGGCTGCCTGCCGTCGCGGTTGACCCGGACGCCGAGCTGCCGGCTTCGTGGGAAGTATTTGCGACTGAGGAGGCTCCGTTTGCGCTGCTCGAAAGCGCGCAGTCGGGACGCTACACTTATATATGTAGTAGAGCGGAGCGGCTGGTGTGGGGGGAGGCCGATGGCGTGCGGGTGTTTTCCAGAAATGGGAAAGGCGAGCCGGAGGTGCGGCGCGGGTTGCCGTTGGAATTGCTGCGGCAGTTGATCGGGGAGCGTCGCGCGCCACGGCTGGCGGGGTGGCCGGCGATGACCGGCGGTTTCATTGGGCTTTTCGGCTACGATCTGGTGCAGACTTGGGAACGACTTGCTCGAACGGCGGCGCGCGATCTGCGGCTGCCGCTGTTTGCCGCGATCGAGCCGCGGGAATTGTTTATCTATGATCACGAGCGTCGTTGCCTGGGCGTCGTGGTTTGGTCAAAGCTCTCGTCGGGTTCGTCGCTTGAAGAGCAATTCGCGACGGCCCACGCGACGGCGAAGACGGCTCTGCAGAAGTGGGTCTCGCTGCGGAAGGACGGTGAGGCGGCGGGGGAAGCGGTGCGGGTCGACTTTGGGGAGCGCGCGGGACTCGTGTCTTCGTTTTCAGCGGAAGGGTTTCAGGCGGCGGCGCGGCGGATTCATGATTACATCGCGGCGGGCGACACGTATCAGGTAAATCTCTCGCGTCGCACGAGCCGGCCCACGGCGCTCTCGGCGGAAAGAATCTACGATGCGCTGAGGCGGGTGAACCCGTCGCCCTACATGGGGCTGTTCAAGTTGCGTGAGTTCGCGCTCGTGTGCGGTTCGCCGGAGCTGCTGGTGAAGCTCGAAGCGGGCGTGATCAGTTCGCGTCCGATTGCGGGAACGCGACCGCGCGGGACGTTCGCGGCGGACGATTCGCGTTTCTCGGCGGAGTTGCTGGCGAACGAGAAAGAGCGCGCGGAGCATTTGATGTTGGTCGATCTGATTCGGAACGATATCGGCCGCGTGGCCGAATTCGGGAGCGTGCGCGTGCCCGAGTTCATGGTGCTCGAGCGGTATTCGCACGTGATGCACATCGTTTCGCAGGTGGAAGGGCGGCTCGCGGCGGGACGCACGTGGGTGGATGTTTTCAAATCGATGTTTCCCGGCGGCACCATCACGGGGTGTCCGAAGATCCGCACGATGGAGATCATCGAGGAACTCGAGCCGGTGGGGCGGGGTTTCTACACCGGTTCGCTCGGTTGGATCAGCTATGCGGGCGAGATGGAGCTGAACATCGTGATCCGATCGATGTTGTTGCAGGATGGAGTCGCGCACGTGCAAGCGGGCGCCGGCGTGGTGGCGGACTCCAACCCGGAACGCGAACTCGACGAGTCGACGCGAAAGGCGCAGGCTCTCTGGGTCGCGCTCGAGCGAGCCGAGGCTGCGCGCGAAATCCCCTTTCCGGCCTGACCATGTCTGCTTCGGTTTATATCAACGGCGAACTCCTGCCCGCGGAGGACGCGCGTGTGGCGATCAACGATCGCGCAGTGCTTTTCGGACTCGGATTCTTCGAGACGTTTCGCACGAGCGGCGGGCGTCCGCATCACTGGGCGTTCAATCTCGCGCGCCTGCGGCGCGCGTGCGCCACGGCGGGTGTCGCGATTCCGGAAAACTTTCTCGCGCGCGATGCGGCGCGATTGTGCGACATCGTTCGGCAAATGCTCGCGGCGAACGGGATGAACGATGCGGTGTTTCGCTACACGCTCACCGGTGGCGCGGCGAGCGGGCAACCGGTGGAGATATTGTCGATGCGACCGCTGCCGGCGGAACCGTCGGCGCAGGGCGTCGAGCTTCGCGTGCTGCGAACGTTGCGCGACAATGGCGAGTGGCTGCCGCGACCGAAGAGCCTCAATTACGCGAATGCGTTGATGGGAGCGAACGAACTTGCGCGACGGTCGCGGGCGGATTCCGACGAAGGGCTGTTTCTGTCGCGAGAAGGAATGTGTGTCGTGGAAACAACGCGACAGAGTCTGGCCTGGGTGACGGATGGGGAGTTGCGCTTTCCTGATCCCGCTCTCGGGCCGGTCGAAGGAACGTGCCTCGCGTGGGTGTTGGCGACGGGGCTTCCCGCGCGCGCGGTGCGCGCGAACGTGGGGGAACTGCCGCGTGCGGACGCCGTGCTGGTGTTGAATGCGGTGCGAGGCATCACGCCGGTGCGGGCGGTTTGGGACGAGACCGATCGCGTTGAACTCGGTGTGTTTGCTTCGCACGCGCATCCGTTGGTGATTTCTCTGCGGCAGCAATGGCGCGAAGCGCTTGCGGCGACGGCGAGCGCCTAGAACGTTTCTCGACTCACACCATGGACTACGCCGCCGCGCGCGATTTTTTGCTGGGACTCAAACGCCGCGGCGTGGCGCTCGGGCTCGATCGGATGAGGCGTTTCGCGGAAATGCTGGGCAATCCGCAGGACGCGGTGCCGTGTATTCATATTTCGGGCACAAACGGGAAGGGCTCGGTCGCGGCGATGATCGAATCGATCCTGCGGACCGCGGGCTGGCGCACGGGACTTTATACCTCGCCGCACCTGGTTCGGCTCGGCGAGCGGATCCAGGCGGACCGGCGTCCGCTCGGCGAGGGCGAGATCGCGGCTTACGTGGCGGAAATGGAGCCGGTTGCGATGAGTGCGGATGAAGGACCGCCGAGCTACTTCGAGTTCATGACCGCGATGGCGTTTGTTCATTTCGCGCGTCAGAAATGTGACATCTCGTGTTTGGAAGTGGGGTTGGGGGGGCGGCTCGACGCGACCAATATCGTGATGCCGGAGGTGAGTGTCATCACGTCGATCGGCTTCGATCACTGCGATGTTTTGGGCGACACGCTCGAAGATATCGCCACGGAAAAAGCCGGGATCATTAAACCGGGGCGGCCGGTGGTGGTGGGACGTTTGCCCGCTGCGGCGCTGGCGACGATTGTGGACATCGCGCGATCGCGCGAGTCGCCGGTCTACCCGGTCACGGAAACGTTCGGTGAAAATGTCGAAGCTTATCCTTCGACGAATCTCTCAGGCGTTTATCAACGATGGAATGCGGCGACGGCGGTGCTCGCGGTGCGAGCGTTGTCCGAGCGATGGAAGATTCAACCTGACGCCATCGAGCAAGGTTTGAACGCCGTGCGCTGGCCGGCGCGTTGGCAGGAGTTCATCGTCGGACGGCGTCGTGTGATTGTGGATACTTCGCACAACTCGGAGGGAGCGGGTGTGCTCGAGGCAAATCTGCAAAATCTCGTGACGGCGACCGGCCGGGCCCCGGTGATCGTGGGCGGGGTGCTGGGGATTTCGCGGGCGAAGGCGTTGGTGGAGGTGTTTTGCCGGCATGCGCGCGAGGTGCATTTCGTCGTGCCGGCGCAGAGTAGGGCGTGTCGTTTCGAGGAGTTGCAGTCGATGGTGCCGGATTCTTATGCGGGGCGTGTGGTGCGCGGATCGATCGAACGGATTTTTCCCGCGCCGGATGTGTGCACGGTCGGCGAGCCGGGCGACACGGTCGTGGTTTCCGGCTCTGTGTATCTGGCGGGCGAGGCGCTCGCGCGCATCGAGCCCTCGCGCGGCCCGAGCGAAAGTCGGCTCCAGGATTTTTGATTGCGGGAGCGATCTTACGGGGCTGCGGGCGGAGTTATTTTACTCAACGGTCGCCATGATCTCGGCGCCGGGCAGGCACATGCAGGACGAGGTGATGCGGGTGTCGGAGTCGCGCCAGATGGTGTCGAATTGCGCGGCGATCTGGTCGGCTTCGTCGAGGCGGCCGCGCATGCGGAGGCTGTCGGCGAGACCGAAGAGCGACCACCCGTTGTTGGGGTGGCGTTGCAGGTCTTCGCGATAAACTTTCTCCGCTTCGGCGAAGCGGCCTGCCTGCATCAGCGAAGCGCCGAGCGCGTGACGGACGGGCAGGAACCAGGCAGGTGGTTCGATATAGCGCAGGGCGTCTTCGGCGCGGACGGCTTCGCGGAGGCGCGCGATGCCTTCGTCGATCTTGCCTTCACGATAGAGAATTTCGCCGTCCAGCATGGGACTGGTGACGGCGAGGATGGTGTGAACTTTGACAGGGCCGGCGCTCGTCGCGTCAGGAACGAGCGGCAGGGCGGCCAGGTAGTTTTGTTGTTCGGAGCGAGCGGAAGCGATTTCGCCTTTGGCGGCATAGGCGATGCCGCGGGCGGCGTGGCGGATCGCGCGGGCGAAGGGGAGGTGTTCCGGGTGTTCGGGGATCGCGAGGACATCGTCCCACCGGCCGAAGCGAAGGAGCACTTCGTAGGGCATGGCGATGTAGGCGTCCGTTGCGACGGCGAAGTCTTTGACGAAATCGGCGGGCAGGTCTTCGACCATCTGGCGAATCTGGTTCACGGCGAGTTCCTGGCGGCCGGTCATCACCGCGGCGTAGGCGAGCATGTGGCGGTTGTGCGCATTGTAGACGTGCAGTGGGCCCTGCGGCGGGCCGGCGCGTTCGCGGAAACGGCGCGACGCTTCGATCGCGTTTTGGTTGGCGGCGATCGCGTCGTGCCAGCGGCCGTTGCGAATATCGATGTGCGACGGCATGTGGACGTTGTGCGCGAGGCCGGGTTGGAGCTGGCGGAGGCGATCGGCGGCGGCGTTGGCGCGCTCGGGATATTTCGAGGCTTCGACGACGTGAATGTAGAGATGGTTCGCGAGCGGATGGTGGAGGTTGAGTTTGAAGGCCGCTTCGATCGCCGCGATCGCCTCCTCGGTGCCGGGCTGCGGTTGGCCGTCGGGGGTCCATTGATCCCAAGGGCGAAGCGTCATGAGCGATTCGGCGAAGAGCACGGCGATGTCGGCATCGTCGGGATGGGCGTGCCAGAGGTCGCGCATGGCGTCGGCGTAGGCACGATCGAGCGGCGAGCGGTCGTCGGGCCGGGGGTTCGCGTAACGGTGAGCGATCGCGGCGATGAGCGCTTGTTCGACGGGCGAGGATTTCGCGGCGTGCTGTTGGGCGAGTTGAAGAGCTTGCCAAGCTTGTTCGGCGGCGGACGGGGGAACGAAGGGGACGTTGATGTGGGGACCGAGCGCGAGGGCGACGCCCCAGTGGGCCATCGCGCATTCCGGGTCGATTTCGGCGGCCTGGCGGAAGGAGCGCACGGCGGCGCCGTGGTTGAAGCCGTGCAGCAGTGCGAAGCCTTGGTCGAAGTAGCGCTGGGCTTCGGCGGATTTTGTGGTGACCTTGCGCGAGTAGTTACCAAGACCGTCGTAAAGCGGTTCTTTGGTCGCAGCGTGGAGGCTGGAGAGGGCAAGCAGCGCGGCGGTGAGGCCGGCGAGGAGGTGTCGTTTCATATTTCGGCGGGGGTGAAAGGGCGCGTGATGAAGCCACTTTGCGCTTGGGGTTACGCGGGAAAGACCGAAGCTGAGTCGACCATTTCAGAATTCGTCATCCGCTGGAATCCGGAGGCGTGCGTTGTCGCTGGTCGGGCGGACGCCGATACGACGCGAAACGAGGCGAAGTTTACCCTTTACACCCTGGGCGCGCTTCTCTGTTTTCGACCGCTCTTCCCATGCAAAAGACGAAGAAGTCCATCGCCAAGCGCTTCAAGCTGACCGCCAAGGGCAAGCTTGTGCGCCGCACTCCCGGCTTCCGTCACTTGCTCGCCACGAAAAGCTCGAAGCAGAAGCGTCGGGCCACGCGTGACAAGCTGGTGGCTGAAGGTCACGCCGCGCCGCTCAAGCGTGCGCTGCCGTTCGGCCTCTAAGACGCCCGGATCCACCGAAATTTCGCTCGGCGGGTGAAAATCTAAAGCCGACCCGCCGGCGACTAACCTGATCAAAAGGAAAAACTAACATGGCTCGTGCAACCAACTCCCCCGCGTCGCGCAAGCGCCGCAAAAAAGTGCTGAAATACGCCAAGGGCTATTTCGGCAACAAATCGAAGCTGTTCCGCTATGCCAAAGAAGCGGTGCAGCACGCCTGGCAGTATGCCTACGCGCATCGCCGCAAGAAGAAGGGCGACTTTCGCTCGCTCTGGATCGTCCGTCTGAATGCCGCCTGCCGCAACGCCGGCATCAGCTACAGCCGGTTCATCGAGGGCCTCAAGGCCGCGAACATCACGCTCGACCGCAAGGTCTTGAGCGATCTCGCGATTCGCGACGAGGTGGCGTTTAACGCCCTGGTCAAGCAAGCCCAGGACGCGTTGAAGACCAAGGCCTCGGCGGCGAAGGCCTAAGTTCTGACAAACGCGAGCCCGGCAAAGGCTCGCCTCCCTGTCTCTTTCCGGAGGACGGGCCTCAACCGAGGCGCCGTCCTTCTTTTTTAATCACCACGAAACACACGAAATACACGAAAAACGCGGAGTTTCTTTTCGTGTATTTCGGGTGTTTCGTGGCTCCTCCTCCCCTCCATGCAAGATCAACTTTCCGCCCTCGTTGCCAAAGCGCAGACTGAACTCGCCGCGCTGAAAACGCGTCCCGAGTTCGAAGCCGCGAAGGCCCGCTACGTCGGTCCGAACGGCGAACTCACGGCGCTCATGAAGCAGATGGGCAGCGTGCCGAAGGAACAGCGGCCCGCGCTCGGCAAGCTCATCAACGAAACCAAGGGACGCGTCCAAGCGCTCCTCGACGACGCGCTTCGTGCCATCGAAGCGAACGAACTTCAGGCGCAACTCGGGCCCGCGGTCGATCCGACGCTGCCGTCGCCCGACATCGGTCCCGGCACCTATCATCCGCTTACGCTCGTGCGCGAGGAGATGTGCCGGATTCTGCGCAAGGTCGGCTTCACCGTCGCGGACGGCCCGGAGGTCGAAACCGAATACTACTGCTTCGACGCGCTCAACACGCCCGCCGATCACCCGGCGCGCGATGCGCAGGACACATTTTATTTTCCGGCGAATGCGCGTTTCGGAAATGTCTCGAAAAAGAATCCCGAGGAGAAATACCTTCTCCGCACGCACACGTCGTCGGTGCAAATCCGCACGATGTTGAAAGGCGAGCCCCCGATCCGCATCGTTTCGCCGGGGCGTGTTTATCGCCGCGACACGACGGACGCGACACACTCGGCGAACTTCCACCAGCTCGAGTGTCTCTACGTCGACAAGAACGTCACCGTGCGCGACCTGAAGGCGTTGCTCGATTACATCTTCGCGTCGCTGCTCGGGAAGGATACGAAGACGCGTTTCCGTCCGCACTACTTTGGCTACACCGAGCCGAGCTTCGAAGTGGATCTGAGCGCGAAGCACCTGCCGAAAGTGAAGAAGGAATGGATCGAGATCGGCGGCTGCGGAATGGTGGATCCGGTGGTGTTTTCCGACGTCGGTTACGATCCCGAAGTCTGGAGCGGTTATGCCTTCGGCATGGGCCTCGAACGGCTCGCGATGCTTCTCTACGGCATCGATGACATCCGTTACTTCTACCAAAACGACCTCCGCTTCCTGAAACAATTCGCCTGAGGTGAGTTGAACAGAAGGCAACGAAGGGAACGAAGAGATTAGGTATGCATCCGCTTTACGCCAAAGCTGACGCGATCAGTGGAGACGTGATCGGTGCGGCCATCGAGGTGCATCGCGACAAAGGCCCTGGCCTCATCGAATCTGTTCCCATCGGCCTTTTGATCAACTTCCACGAAGTCGTCCTGAAAAACGGCATCCATCGCCTCATCCTTCCCGGCGCCAACCAGCCGTAGTCTCTTCGTTTCCTTCGTTCTCTTCTGTTCAACTTATTCCTGTGAAAATTTCCCTCAACTGGCTCCGCGACTACGTCGAACTCACTGCTTCCACGGACGAGATCTGCCGTGCGATCACGTTCCTGGGTTTCGAGGTCGAGAACGTCATTTCCACCGGCGCGCCGAAGCTCGAGAACGTCGTCGTCGGCGAAATCCTCACGCGCGCGAAACATCCGAACGCCGACAAGCTTTCCGTCTGCACGGTGGACGTCGGCTCGGCCGGTGGCGTGAAGACGATCGTGTGCGGTGCGCCGAATTGCGACGCAGGCAATCGCGTGCCGGTCGCGCTTCCGGGCGCGGTGCTGCCGGGCAACTTCGTCATCAAACAATCGAAGATCCGCGGGCAGTCGTCCGACGGCATGATGTGCGCGCCGGACGAACTCGGACTCGGCGACGAGCACGCGGGACTGTTGATCCTCTCCGGTTCGCCCGCACTCGGCACGCCGATCAACGACGTGCTTCCGCCGGGCGACACGGTGTTCGATATTGAAATCACGCCGAATCGTCCCGACTGCCTCTCACATCTTGGCATCGCGCGCGAGCTCGCCGCGTGGTTCAAGCTGCCGCTGAAGTATCCGCAGGAAAAATTCCGCGGCGACGTATCCAATTTGCCCGCACGTCCGGAGCTGCTGCGCAATGTCAGCGTCACGGCGCCCGAGCTTTGCCCGCTTTACACGGCGCATGTGATCACGGGTGTGAAAATCGGTCCCTCGCCCGAGTGGATGCAGCGGCGGCTCGCAGCGGTCGGATTGCGTCCCATCAACAATGTGGTCGACGTCGGCAATTACGTGATGCTCGAGACTGGCCAGCCGTTGCATGCATTCGACGCGCGCAAGCTCGGCGGGAACGAGATCGTGGTTCGTCCGGCAAGCGAAGGTGAGAAGATCCTGACGCTCGACGGCAAGGAGCGCACGTTGAACTCGCGCATGCTCGTGATCGCCGATGCAGAGAAGCCGGTCGTCGTTGCCGGTATCATGGGCGGCGAGAACTCGGGCGTGAGTGACGACACGACGGATCTCGTGCTCGAATGCGCGATCTTCAAACGCCAGTCGGTGCGTGCGACTTCGCGCGCGCTCGGTTTGTCGTCGGATTCTTCGTATCGCTATGAGCGCGGCGTCGATCCGCATGGGACGTTGGAGGCGGCGTGGCGCGCGATTGATCTCATCATTGAAACGGCGGGCGGCCAGGTGGTCGGGCCGGCGTTCAAGATCGGCGGCGACGTGCCGTGGCAGCGCGAGATCGTCGTCACGCACGATTACATCACGGAAAAGCTCGGCTTCGATATTCCCGCCGCAGACATGCGCGCGGCGTTCGACTCGCTCGAGCTCACGGTCACGCGCGAGGAGCCGACGGAACGACGCGGCCCGGCTTGGACGGTGAGTATTCCGAGCTGGCGCGATGATCTCGATCGTCCGATCGATCTGGTCGAAGAAGTGCTGCGACTTTACGGGACGGAAAAGATTCCGGCGGCACTCGTGAGTTCGCCCGGTCTCGTGGGCGACGACGATCCGATCGTGCTCTTCAACCGGCGCGTGACGGATTATCTCGTCGGGCACGATTTCCACGAATGCGTGAACTACACGCTGCGTCCGGCGAAGGAGGTCGCGTTGTCCGTCGCGGCTCCGGCGGCGGCCGAGCTCGCGTTGGCAAATCCGTTTGTCGAAGATCAATCGCATCTGCGTCCGACGCTCGTATCGGGCTTGCTGGAGACGTTGAAACTCAATCAGGCGCGCGGCGTGGCGGTGTCGCGGTTGTGTGAAACGGGCCGGGTCTTCGTCGAGCGCAACGGCCAGACGGTCGAGTGCGCGGCGGTCGCGTTTGTGATCGCGGAGGATGCGGAGCGCCGCTGGAAACAGCGCGAAGCGGCGGATTTCTACACGGCGAAACATCACGTGACTTCGCTGGCGGCGATGGCGGGGATCGATCTCGCGCGTCAGCCGATTTCGCCGATCGCCGCGCCGAGCTTCGGCTGGCAGTCGGGGCATGCGGCGGGGGCGGGTGAGATGTCGGGCGGTTGGACGGCGCGTTTCGGGCTGGTCGATCTCGCGCTCGCGAAATCGCTCGGCATCGAAGGCAAAGTTTACGCGGGTTTCTTCGCGATTCTGCCGGAAAAGATCACGTCCGAGAGCGTGCGTCGTCGTTACAGCGACTTCAGTCTGTTTCCGGCGGCGTTGCGCGATCTGGCGCTGGTGGTCGATGCGGCGACGCCCGCGGACGACGTGCGCAAGCAGCTCACGAAAGTGGCGCGCGCGGCGGTCGGAAATGCGTTCGCGCTCGAGCGCGTCGCGGTCTTCGACGTTTACCAAGGCACGGGTTTACCGGAAGGGAAGAAGAGCGTCGCGTTTGCGCTCACATTCCGCGCGGCGGACCGGACGTTGACCGATGACGAGGTCAACTCGGCGTTTCAGAAGATCCAGGACGAGATCGTAAAGACGAACGGCTGGACCGTGCGGAAGTGATCGAGTGGGGCGGGTCTTACACCCGCCCTGCCGAAGCGGATCGCTCGAGCAACTGGAGCGCCACGGCGGAGGGCGTGTGGACGGGCACGGGCGGGACTTCGGCGATGGTCGCGGCGGCGAAGTCCTGCAATTTTTCGATCAACTGCTCCTTCAACACCACCCCGGCGCGCAGCAGGGGAACCTGATGCGTGCTCGTCGGCGGATACGGCGCGACGAGGACGTCGAACGGCCGGAGTTGTGCGGTGGATTTTTCCTGACGCGGGCACGGCTGCTCGAGGAAGGCGAAATTGAACTCCGCGTCACCGACGCGATAGCTGTGTCGCTGAAGCGCTTGGTCGCCGAGGGCGAGCGCGGCTTCGATGGGATCGATCGCCAGTGGCCGTGACGGTATGTGCACCTCGCAGCCCATCGCTCGGAGCACGGACGCGAGGGAGTCGCGGAGCGAGGACTGGAGTTTTTCGCAGTAGTCGCGCGGGCCGCGGCAGGAGGAAGCGGCGACGCGCGCCTGATCGAGCAGCGCTTTCGCGTCGGCGGGATTGGTCTCGATGAAGAGGTCGACCCAGGTGCCTTCTTTCGCGAGGAGCACCCCGGCCCAGGCGACGCTGTCGAGGTTGGGGGCAGAACGTAAAAGCCTTCGCGGCGCGTGTGCCTGTCCGGCGTGTCGCAGTGCGCCGGCGACGACGATGTCGAGTTGGTAGGGTTCGAGGAGCGCCATGCCGGTCCGTGGGGCGGCGGGTGTTTCGCTTTCGGCCGGGGACGTGTCGGGGCGCGGGGCTGCGGCCGGGAGCGGGTTGGAGCGAAGATTGTCCAACTCCGCGCGCAGCGCGTTCACCTGTTCGAGGATTTGGAGCTGGCGCTGGATGGAGCGCGTGGCGACGCGCAGCCGCGCCTGCATTTCTTGGATGTTGAAAGGTTTCGAAATGAAGTCGTCGGCACCGGCGTCGAGGGCGGCGGCGATGTCGGTTTTTTCCTTCCGCCCGCTCAGCATCAACAGGTAAGGCTGCACGGCGAACTCGTGCTGGCGGAGCTTGGTGCAGAGTTCCGGGCCGCTGATGTCGGGCATCATCCAGTCGATGATGGCGACGTGAGGCGCATCGGGCGCGGTCAACGCTTGGAAAGCACTATGACCGTCCTCGACGATCGACATCTCGTAGTTCGATTGCTTGAGGAAGGCGCCAAGCACTTTCCGGGCGACGACGTCATCATCGACGACCAGAACTTTCATGCGGCAGGGGTAGAGGTGATTGCCTGATCGGATGAACGCAGCATGACTTTAGCGGGACTTGGCGTGGAGGCCGCAATTTATCGGGGCGCAAGGCGCCTCCCTCAGGTCCGCGCGATTTTGCCGGTTGCCAAGGTTTCGCGCGGACGCACGCTCGGCCGTTCGACTGCCATGACTCAGCCTCCCGCTTTGAACATCGAGCACGTTGCGCAGCTTGCGCGAATCGCGCTCACGCCCGAGGAAAAGGACCGCTTTGCGCAACAACTGGGCGACGTGCTGCATCACATCGAGCAGTTGTCGAAAGTCGACGTGGGCGGCGTGGAGCCGACGGCGCATGCGTTTGCCGTGACGAACGTTTGGCGCGATGACGTGGCGAAGCCGGGACTGCCGGTGGAAGCCGCGTTGAGGAACGCGCCGGCGCAGCGCGAGAACATGATCGTGGTGCCGAAAGTCGTCGAATGAGGTTGTATTGAACAGAAGGCAACGAAGGGAACGAAGCACTGGAGACTGCAGAACATTTAAGAACTCTTCGTTCCCTTTGTTTCCTTCCGTAAAAACGTTTTTCTGAATGTCGTCGGAACTTTTCTATCGGCCCATCGCTGAACTCGCGTCAGCGCTCGAAGCAAAACAACTGTCCTCGATCGAACTCACGCGAGCCGTCATCGAGCGGACGAAGGCGGTGGAACCGCGCGTGCATGCGTTCAATTCGTTCGACGAGGGGGACGCGTTGAAACAGGCGGAGGATTCCGATGCGCGGCGGGCGCGGGGCGAGGCGCGCGGGGTGCTCGACGGAATTCCGGTGGCGTTGAAAGACGTGATCGCGGTCGAAGGGCAGCCCTTGACGGCGTCGAGCAAGATGCTGGCGAATTTCGTTTCGCCTTACGATGCGACGGTCACGACGAAGCTGAAGAACGCGGGCGCGGTTTGTTGGGGCCGGTTGAACCTCGATGAATTCGCGATGGGATCGTCGACGGAGAATTCGGCGTTCGGGCCGACGGCGAATCCTTGGGACACCACGCGCGTGCCGGGCGGTTCGTCGGGCGGGAGCGCGGCGGCGTTGGCGGCGGGCGAGGCGATCGCGACGCTGGGCTCGGACACGGGCGGATCGATCCGGCAGCCGGCGGCGCTGTGCGGCGTGGTGGGATTGAAGCCAACGTATGGGCTGGTTTCGCGCTTTGGTTTGATCGCGTTTGCGTCGTCGCTCGACCAGATCGGTCCGTTTACGCGGACGGTGGAAGACGCGGCGATCGTGCTCGGTGCGATCGCGGGTCACGACGAGCGCGATTCGACCTCGTTCAAGGCGACGATTCCGGATTATCGCGCGGAACTGGTGACGCGGAAAGGGCCGTGGAAGCTGGGTATTCCGAAGGAATATTTCGGCGACGGCCTCGATCCGGAAGTCGGCGCGGCGGTGGAGCAGGCGATCGCGTTTTATCGCGCGCAAGGCTGCGAGATCAAAGAAGTGTCGCTGCCGCACACGCAGTATTGCCTGGATACGTATTACATCATCGCGACGGCGGAGGCGTCTTCGAATCTGGCGCGCTACGATGGAATTCGTTACGGGCATCGCTCGAGCGAGGCGAAGGATATCGTCGATCTGTATTTCAAGTCGCGCGCGGAAGGATTCGGCGCGGAGGTGAAGCGACGGATCATCCTCGGCACGTATGTGCTCTCGAGCGGGTATTACGATGCGTATTACGGCCGGGCGCAGAAAGTGCGGACGTTGATCCGGCAGGATTTTCTGAATGCCTACAAGGAAGTGGACGCGTTGCTCACGCCGACATCGCCGGTGCCGGCGTTCAAGCTCGGCGAAAAGAGCGACCCGCTCGCGATGTATCTGTGCGATATCTACACGATCGGCGTGAACCTCGCGGGACTGCCGGGCATCAGCGTGCCGTGTGGGTTCACGAAGGCGGGGTTGCCGATCGGGCTGCAGTTGATCGGGCAGCCGTTTGAGGAAGCGAACTTGCTCGCGATCGCCAATACCTACGAACGCGGACACGAATGGGCGAAGAAGCGTCCAAATCTTTGAAACCACGAAAGACACGAAACACACGAAAGATGCCGAGGCCCGTCATGGGTTTCGTGTATTTTGTGTGTTTCGAGGTTTCTCTCCCCTGAAATGAATTACGAAGCAGTCATTGGTCTCGAGGTGCACGTGCAGGTGAAGACGCGGTCGAAGATTTTTACTTCGGTCGGGGCGGGGTATGGGTTCGAGCCAAACACGTTGACCGATCCGGTGGTGCTGGCGCTGCCGGGCGTGTTGCCCGTCATGAACAAGGCGGCGCTCGACGCGATCATCAAGGCGGGGCTGCTGCTCGGGTGCGACATCGCGCCGGTGTGCAAGTGGGACCGGAAACAGTATTTTTATCCGGATTCGCCGAAGAATTATCAGATTTCCCAATACGATCAGCCGATCTGCCTCGGCGGCGCCGTGGAAATCGAATTGCCGGGGCCGTCGCGCAATGTGATGGGCGAGCACAAGAAGATCCCGCTGACGCGCATCCATCTCGAGGAGGACGTCGGCAAGTTGAATCACGGCGCGACGGACTCGCTCGTGGATTACAACCGCGCGGGCACGCCGCTGATGGAGATCGTATCCGAACCGGCATTACACACGGCGGAGGAGGCGTATGCATATCTGCAGTCGCTGCGGGCGACGATGATCTACGGCGGCATTTCCGACTGCGACATGGAGAAGGGACAGTTGCGCTGCGACGCGAACATTTCGATCCGGCCGGTCGGCGAGACGAAGCTGGGGACGAAGGTGGAGTTGAAGAATCTCAATTCGATCTCGTTCGTGCGCGACGGAATCGCGCACGAGATCAAGCGGCAGATCGCGGTGCTGGAGCGCGGCGGCACGATCGTGCAGGAGACGCGCGATTACGACGGGATGACGGGGACGTCGCAGTCGCTGCGCTCGAAGGAAATGGCGCACGACTATCGCTATTTCCCGGATCCGGATCTGATGCCGGTCGTGGTCGACGAAGAGTGGAAGAACCGGATTCGCGCGGAGTGCCCCGAGCTGCCGTTCGACAAGCAGCGGCGGTTTATCGACACGTATCAGCTTCCTTACACGTTGACCTCGGTGCTCGTGTGGGATCGTGAGCTGGCGGATTATTTCGAAGAGGCGGCGAAGTTGAGCGGGAAGCCGCAGGCGGCGGGAAACTGGATCGTGAATGATCTGTTGCGCGAAGTCGGAAATGCAAAATCGACGCTCGCCGACTCGAAGGTTCGGCCGGCGCATATCGCGGAGTTGGTGAAGCTGATCGACAGCGGCACGGTGCTGACGAATGCGGCGAAGGAGATCTTCGTGGAGATGTTTGCGTCGGGCGAGATGCCGGGGGTGATCGCGGACAAACGCGGGCTGAAGGCGACGCCGACCGATGCGGGCGAACTCGAGCAGTGGTGCCGCGATGCGATCGCGGGCAACGCGAAAGCCTTGGCGGAGTTCAAAGCCGGCAAGGACAGCGCGATCAACGCGTTTAAAGGGCCGGTGATGAAAGCCGCCAAAGGGAAGGCCAACCCGAAGTTGGTCGACGAGACGTTGCGCAAGATTTTGGCGGAAATTTAGCGCCAGCGAATTGGGGGAATGGCGGGGAGTTGCTAGCGCGTTGCGCGTAGCGCGGGGTGAGCGCGTGCGCTGGCGGAGCCGTGGAATGGCAATTTTACTGCGTCATGAGGCGTAGGCGGAGCGGCGTCCAAATAGCCGATTGTGAATAACAAATCCGAGAATCGCCGGGGAATAACTTGACGGTTGGGGGACAAAATGGGACATATTGCAGCACTTTGGGGCAGGAGGTTGCCCCGAGCTCATGGCGCAACCCGGCAAAAGTCTCTACACGGGCCTTTTCAGGCACACCCTCGACGACAAGTTTCGGCTCACGATTCCGTCGGCGTGGCGCTATGCGCACGGAGAAGACGATGTGTTTTTGGCGACGCCCCATCCCGATGGCTATGTGGCGGTTCTGCCGCCGGATGAGGTGGAGAAGCTGCGGGCGAAGATTGCGCAAGTGGCACTGAGCGATGGAGCTGGGCAGGATTTTGCGGCGCGGTTCTTTGCGCAGACGCAGCAGCTCTGGTTCGACAAGTCGGGCCGCATGGGTCTCGACGAGGCGCTGCGGGTGCACGCGGGCCTGACGAAGGACGCGGTGCTCGTCGGCTCGCTGACGAAGTTCAACATCTACTCGCCCGAGCGTTGGGCGAAGGTCGAAGCCCGGACGGCGGGCGAAAACTTCGGCGATATCATGCGCCGGATGGGGATTTAAAATGGGACGTTCGACGAAAACCAAAACGTCCTCTACCACGCGGAAGCCGGTGTCGTTCGCGGTCGAACGTGTTTTTCCGGCGGGGTCCGGCGTTCAACGCGGCGCGGAAGCGTCGGCGAGCCCGCGGGTTCGCGACAGCCTGGTGCTGAGGCTGGTCGCGAAGAAGAAAGCTGTCGTGCGCAAGGACGCGGATGAGCGCGTGCGTTGAGAACCTGTTGTGCGCCATGACTCCCGGTCATCAACCCGTGTTGCTGCGCGAGGTGCTGGAGCTGCTCGCGCCGCGGGCGGGCGGGCGGTATCTCGATTGCACGTTTGGCGGGGGCGGTCACACGCGGGCGATCCTGCGGGCGGGGGAAGGCGTGAGCGTGGTGGCGCTCGACCGCGATCCGGCGGCGCAGCCGCGGGCGGAGGCGTTGCGCGCCGAGTTCGGCGAACGATTTGAACTGATCGATCGCGACTTCGGCCGGCTGGCGGAGATCGCGCAGGAAGGTTTTGACGGGGTGTTGTTCGATCTGGGCGTTTCGTCGTTTCAACTCGACGAGGTGGAGCGCGGCTTTTCGTTCCGCCACGATGCTCCGGCGGACATGCGGATGGATCCGCGTGCGGGGGTGCCGGCGAGCCGGTGGCTGGAAACGGCGACGGAAGAGATGCTCGTGCGGGCGGTGCGCGATTTCGGCGAGGAGCAAAACTGGCGGCGCGTGGTGCGGGCGCTGATGGCGGCTCGCGGCACGGGGGCGTTGGGACGGACGGCTTCGTTGGCGGAGGTGATCGCGGGGGCGATTCCGGCGCGCGACCGGCATGCGTCGAAAATTCATCCGGCGACGCGGGCGTTTCAGGGCATCCGGATCGCGGTGAATGACGAGATCGGGGCGATCGAGCGCGCGCTTCCGGCGGCGTTTGCGAAACTCGCGGCGGGCGGGGTGATGTGCGCGATCAGCTTCCATTCGTTGGAAGATCGCCCGGTGAAGCAGTTTTTCCGGCGGATGTGCGGCCAGCCGGAGAACGCGAACGATGGGTTGCCGCAGGATCTGCGCGTGAAGCTGGCGGAGCCGTTGACGCGGAAGCCGATCACGCCGGCGGAGGACGAGATCGCGGCGAATCCGCGCAGCCGGTCGGCGAAGTTGCGGGCGATGCGAAAGCTCTGAGCCGCGAAACCAGTTTTCCCCCAAACGAGATGAACTTCTCTTCCAACCACGGATTCGTGAACCAGCTCCTGGTCTATACGCTGGTGATGATCGGATTCAGCGGCTCGATCGGTCTCGGGACCGTCTGGATGCGTCACCAGATTTCGGTTACGGCAAATTCCAACAAGCAGCTCGATGCGCGCATCGCGATGGTCGAGCGGCACCTGGCGGAGACGATCACGGCGGCGGAATCCGAGCGCGACACGCGCGTGCTGCTCCGCCGCAACGCCGAGTGGAATCTCGGCCTCGTGGCTCCGACCCACGGTCAGATCGTCCGCCTCGGCGAGGATCCGGTCATGCGGCTCGCCGCGAAACGAAACGCCGGGCTGTTTGGCGACACGGCGCCGCAAACCGCGGCGGTGTATCTGCCTCTTGCGCGACGCTGAACGGGCGCCATGTCACGCGGCTTCGCCTCCAACTACCGCCTTGTCCTCCTTGCGGTGGGCATCATCGCCTGCTTCGGCGGCGTGGGCGCGCGTCTCGTGCAATTGCACGTGATCGACCGCGAGGCGTTGGTGGCGGGAATTGAAAAGGCGCGGTGGCGGATCGACATCGAGAAGGCGCGGCGCGGCGACATCCTCGATCGCAACGGCAGCATTCTGGCGACGAGCCGTTCGATGCTGGTGTTGCAGGTCGATCCGCAGGTCTTGCGGCCGGAGGACGAGCACAAGTGGCCGGAACTCGCGCAGATCATCGAGATGCCGTTCGACGAGATGGCGCGGATTTTTCGGACCAAGACGCGTCCGGTGAAGAAGGCGCCGACGACGGAAACAAACACGGCGCAGCCGCGATTCACCGGACTCAAAACCGAAAATGTTGCGGAAGCGGACGAGGAAAACGCCGATCTGGACGATGCGGTCGCGGACAATGGAGAGCGGCTGATTCGCTGGGCGAAGTTGCGCGACGAGATCACGGAAACGACCTACGCGAAGATCGAAGCGCTCGGAATCAAAGGCGTGTATGGCACGCGGGTGTATCGCCGCGCGTATCCGCACAAGACGCTGGCGGCGCACATCGTCGGCTTTGTGAACAAGGAAGGCGTGCCGGCGTTTGGGATCGAGAACTACGCGGATTTCTATCTGCGCGGGCGCGATGGCTGGCGCGAAGGCGAGCGCGATGGAAAGGGGCGGGAAGTGGCGCAGTTCCGCACGCGCGAAGTGCCGGCGTCGGATGGCTATTCGGTCACGCTCTCGATCGACGCGACGATCCAGCACATCGTGGAGCAGGAGCTGGCCTACATCGCGGCGACGTATGCGCCGCAGAAGGCGACGATCATCGTGAGCGATCCGCAGACGGGCTTCATCCTCGCGCTGGGCAACTACCCGACCTTCGATCTCAACGCCTACAACAAGATCCCGAAGGGCGAGGAGCATGTGATGCGCAACGTCGCGATCACGGACATCTACGAGCCCGGTTCGGTGTTCAAGATCGTCGCGGCGGCGGCGGCGGAGAACGAAAAGATGATCAAGCCGGGGATGCGTTTCGACTGCAGCATCACGCACATCGACTATCTCGGAAGATCGCGGCGGTTGCCGGGGGAGGATCACCGTTTCGACGAGCCGCTGACGGTGGCGGACATCGTGGCCAAATCGAGTAATCGCGGCGCGGTGCAACTGGCGTTGTTGGTCGGGCAGGATCGGTTTTATGAATACGCGCGGGCGTTTGGATTCGGTCAGGTGACCGGGTTTCCGAGTGGTGCGGAGGAGAATGGAATTTTGGCGGCGCCGGGCACGCGCGGTTGGGACGGGCTGACGATCACGCGCATGCCGATCGGGCATGCGGTGGCGGCGACGCCGCTGCAGATGCACATGGCGATGGGGGTGATCGCGAGCGGCGGGCTGCTGCTGCGTCCGCAGGTGATCCGCGAGATCCGCGATGCGGGCGGAGAGACGGTTTATCGTTATGGTCCGGCGGTGAAGAGCCGGGTGATTTCCGAGGCGACGGCGCGCACGATGCGAAAGTATCTGCAAGGCGTGCCGGTGAGCGGCACGGGCAAGGCGGCGGCGATTCCGAACTACGAAGTCGCGGGCAAGACCGGCTCGACGCAGAAGATCATCGATGGCCGCTACTCGAGTCAGCACCACGTGGCGTCGTTCGTCGGGTTTTTCCCGGCGAGCCGGCCGCAAGTTGCGATCTCGGTGATCATCGACGATGCTGACCCGCTGAAGGGGCGCTACGCCTCAGGTGGGTTGGTCGCGGCGCCGTCGTTCAAGCGCATCGGTGAACAGCTTATTCAATATCTCGACATCAAGCCCGTGTATGAAGCGGGCGACAGCAACATCGTCATGGGAGGAATCCACCGGTGATCGGTTATCTTTCGCAGAACTATCCATTGATCCACGCCTTCGCGCCCCGTCCGGCGATGCGTCGCACGCGCGAGGAAAAACTCGTCCGCAACCGCGTCTTTAAAATGGCCCCGAAACTTTCCGACTACTTCGGCGAGGAGGAGATCATCGCCGTCAAAGGAAGCCTCGACCGGCCGATTTCCGGCCTGGTGCTCGACAGCCGTCGCGTGGTGCCCGGCACGCTGTTCTTCGCGCTGCCCGGACTGCGGGCGGACGGCGCGACCTACATCGACGAAGCCGTGAACCGCGGCGCGGTGGCGGTGGTGACGCAGAAGATGCCGGCGCTGCCGCCGGCGAAGGTGACGTTCATCCAGGTCGCGGATGCGCGGGCGACGCTCGCGCGGGTGGCGCAGCGTTACTACAAGTTTCCGGATCGCGAAATGACCGTGGTCGGCGTGACGGGCACGAACGGCAAGACGACGGTCACGCATTTGTTGAAGCATCTGCTCAACGGCGATCAGCGCGTGGGGTTGATCGGCACGATTAATTACGACCTCGGGGCGCGCACGGTGCCGGCGTATCGGACGACGCCGGAGTCGTTGGATATTTACGGGATGATGGCGCAGATGCGGGACGCGGGGTGTCGTCAGGCCGTGATGGAAGTGAGTTCGCACGGCATCGATCAGCAGCGCGTGCTCGGGCTGCAGTTTGGCGCGGCGGTGTTCACAAATCTAACCCGCGATCACCTCGATTATCACAAGACGCTGGACGCGTATTTTGGGGTGAAGGCGCGGCTGTTTTCCGACGCGAGCGGCACGCCGCCGAAAGTGGCGGTGGTAAATCTCGACGACCCGTATGGCGAGAAACTGGCGGAACAGATCCGCGCGGACGAGCGCGTGCCGAAGCTGGTGACGTTTGGCGAAAATCCGGCGGCGGACGTGCGGGCGGAGAACGTGAAGTTGAATTTCACGAATGCGACCTTCCGGCTCGTGTGGCCGGGCGGCACGATGGAAATCGAATCGCCGCTGATCGGGCGCTACAACGTGAGCAACCTGCTCGCGGCGATCGCGACGGCGTGGGGGCTCGGGCGCGATCCGGTGGTGTTTCTGGCGCGGTTGCGGGCGTTCAAAGGCGTGCCGGGCCGCATGGAGCGGATCGATCAGGGGCAGCCTTACAATGTGCTCGTCGATTACGCGCACACGGACGACGCGTTGCGCAACGCGCTCGGGATGCTGCGCGCGATCACGCCGGGACGGTTGTTCGTGGTGTTTGGTTGTGGCGGAAACCGCGATCGGACGAAGCGGCCGTTGATGGTGAAGGCGGTGCAGGAGTTTGCGGACTTCGCGTTTGCGACGGCGGACAATCCGCGGGCGGAGGCGCTCACGCAGATCTTCGACGACATGAAGACGGGCGTCACGGCGCCGGAAAAAATCGCGTGGATCGACGATCGGCGGCGCGCGATCAGTCTCGCGCTGGATGCGTTGAAGGCGGGCGATTCGCTGCTGATCGCGGGGAAGGGCCACGAAAGTTATCAGGAGTTCGCCGACACGGTGATCCCCTTCGATGACCGGCAGGTCGTGCGCGAACTGATCGAGATCAAGATGCTGAGGAACGGATGAGGGCGAAGCCGACGGATGCCGACGTTTTCACCACAGGATCTGGCAGCGTGGACCGGAGGACGGTGGACGGCGGAGCCGCGTGCGCGGATTGAAGGGTTTACGATCGACACGCGCCAGTTGCGCGCGGGTCAGGTGTTTGTCGCGATCAAGACGGAGAAGCGCGACGGACATGATTTTCTCGGCGCGGCGGAGTCGGCGGGGGCGAGTGCGGTCATCGTGGCGAAGGAAGACCGCGAGCTGGGCGTGCCGCAGTTGGTGGTGGCGGATCCGCTGAAAGCGTTTCAGGCGATCGCGCGGGAGCATCGGCAATTGTTCAAAGGGCCGGTGATCGGCGTGTCGGGCAGCGCGGGGAAGACGTCGACGAAGAATTTGCTGGCGCTGTTGCTGGGCGGCGGAAGCGATGTGCTGGCGACGGAAGGGAATTTGAACAATCACCTCGGCGTGCCGCTGACGTTGACGCGGTTGGATCCGGCGACGCATCGCTTTGCGGTGATCGAAGCGGGGATCGGCGGGCCGGGCGAAATGGAACCGCTCGCGGAGATGATCGAGCCGGATGTGGCGTTGATCACGTTGGTGGCGGCGGCGCACACGGCGGAGCTGGGCGGGCTGGCGGGCGTGGCGGCGGAGAAAGCGAAACTGCCCGCGGCGGTGAAGGCGGCGGGCGTGGCGATTTCTCCGCGGCAATGCGCGGAGTTCGCGGCATTTCGCGAGTTGGATGTCCGGCAGATGGTGGTCGAGCGGGCGGATGTGCTGCGTCCGGCCGAGCCGCCGAAGGACCGGGTGTTTTTCACGCTCACGCAGCGCGGCGATTCGACGGCGGTGGCGCTGGCGTATGGTCCGCCGCCGCCGCTGGTGTTCACGTTTCGGCGGGTGACGGACGGAATGGCGCAGAATGCGGCGCTGGCGATTTGCGCGGCGCTCTGGCTCGGCGTGCCCAAGGAACGGATACAGGAACGGCTGCAGCGGTGGGAGCCGGCGAAGCTGCGCGGCGAGCTGCGGCGGGAGAACGGGCGCTTCCTGTATCTGGATTGTTACAACGCGAATCCGGCCTCGATGGCGGACGCGCTGGAAACGTTTTACGACGTGGCGCCGGAGGCGGAGCGGAGGATGTTTGTGATCGGAGGCATGGAGGAACTGGGCGCGGAGGCGGAAATGTTTCATCGCGCGCTCGGGCGTGCGCTGCGATTGCGGGGAGGCGATGTGTTGTGCGCGATCGGCGACCAGGCGGAGGCGGTCACGCGCGGCGCGATCGAAGGTGGAGCCAAGGCGGAACAAGTGAGCGCGGCGAGGGACGTGGGCGAGGTGACGGCGCGATTTGCAGAGTGGAAAGGTGCGGTGTTCGTGAAGGGCAGCCGGCGTTGGGCGCTTGAGCGGATTTTGGAGAACACGGAGGTGCACGCGTAAGCGGCCGGTGCGATGCTGAGCTATCTGGCAGATTACGAGGCGTATTTCGGGCCGTTGCGGCTGCTGCGGTATATCACCGTGCGCACGCTGCTCGCGGCGGTGACGGCGTTGGTCGTCGGCTTCATCATCGCGCCCCGGCTGATCGCGAAGTTTCGCGAGTTGAAATTCGGGCACGGCTACATCGACGACCGCACGGGCGCGCTGGGCGCGACGTATTTCGACAAGAAGCATACGCCGACGATGGGCGGGCTCATCATCTTTCTGGCGGTGTTTCTCAGCTCCGTGTTGTGGGCGCTGCCGAACGTGTGGGTGTTCGTGAGCCTGTTCGTTTACGCGGCGCTGACGGTGCCGGGCTGGCGCGACGATTATCTGAAAGTGGTGAAGAAGAACCGCGACGGGATTTCGTCGTGGGAGAAGATCGCGTGGCAGTCGCTGGCGACGGTCGTGGCGCTCGGGATTCTGCTCTGGCATCCGGCGAGCGCGCAGAAAATTCGCGAGCTGTGGGTGCCGTTTTTCAAACAGGCGGTGATCGCGCACATGCCGTGGTGGCTGCTGCTGGTATTGATCTATCTGTGGATCGTGGGGTTCAGCAATGCGATCAACCTGACGGATGGACTGGATGGACTGGCGGTGGGGTGCACGATCTCGGTCGCGCTGGTGTTCGGGATCATGGCGTATGCCGCGGGGAACGTGCTGCTGTCGGAGTATCTGCTGATGAGCTACGTGCCGGGCACCGGGGAACTGACGGTGATTTGCGGGGCGCTGATCGGCGGTTGCATGGCGTTTTTATGGTATAACTCGCATCCCGCGGAGGTGTTCATGGGCGACACCGGATCGCTCGCGCTCGGAGGGTTGATCGGCGTCATGGCATTCATGATACACCAGCCCTTCACGCTGGTGATCGTGGGCGGGGTTTTCGTGGCGGAGTTGTTGTCGGTGGTGATCCAGGTCGGCTGGTTCAAATACACGAAGCAGCGATTCGGGGCGGGGCGGCGGGTGTTCCTGATGGCGCCGCTGCATCATCATTTTCAGAAAAAAGGCTGGCCGGAGACCAAGGTGGTCTTGCGGTTTTGGGTGTTGTCGCTCGGGTGTGCGCTCGCGGGTTTGGCGACGCTGAAGCTGCGGTGAGGCGAGGATGAAGATGCCACTCACAGTTCCGGAAAACCTTCGGCCGTCGCTCGCGTCGCCGGTGGCGATTCTTGGCGGCGGCGTCAGCGGCGTGGGCGTGACGGCGTTGCTCGCGGCGCTCGGCGCGGAAAGCGCGATTTACGACGCGAAAGCCACGCCGTTTTCCGCGCGCGCAGCGAAGGCGCATCGGCTCGTGGTCTTTTCGCCGGGATTCTCGCCGGAGCATCCGTGGCTCGCGCTGGCGCGAGAGGCCGGATGCGAGTGCATGAGCGAAGTCGATTTTGCGTCGGCGTTTTGGCGCGGGCCGGTGATCGCCGTGACGGGGACGAATGGGAAGACGACGCTGACGGAGTTTTTGACGCATGCCTTGCGCGGCGGGGGCCGTGAGGCGTATGCGACCGGGAACATCGGGCACGCGTTTGCGGAATTGGTCGCGGGATTGGAAGGCGGTTCCAAGGAGACGATCGCGGTGTGCGAGGTGAGTTCGTTTCAGGCGGAGACGATGAAACGGTTTCGTGCGGACGCGACGTTGTGGACGAATTTTTCGGAGGATCACCTCGAACGTCATCCCGGACTGGAGAGTTATTTTGCGGCGAAGTGGAATCTCGTGCTGCGGACCAAGCGCGTGCAGGAGCAAACAGCCGCGGGGAGGGAACATGGAGCGGGCGCGCGCAACGCGGGAATCTTGGTGGGGAGTTCGGTGCGGCGGTGGGCGGAGAAGCTGGGCCGACCGCTGCCGGCGGGAGCGGCGGTGGAAACGGAAGGCCAGCCGGCCGATGCGCGGTTGGCAGGGACGGTTTTTGCGGAGTATCCGCAGCGGGAAAATTTTCTGCTCGCGGCGGCGTGGTGGCGGGCGGCGGGATTGCCGGAGGATGTTTTATTCGAAGCGGCGCGGACTTATCGGGTGGGGCCGCACCGCCTCGCGCGGGTGACGGAGCACGAGGGCGTGGTGTATTGGAACGACTCGAAAGCGACGAATTTTCACGCGGTGGAAGCGGCGCTGGCGCGATTCGAGAAACCGGTGGTGCTCATCGCGGGCGGCAAGGGGAAGGGCGGCGACCTGGCGGGGTTTGTCCATCGCGTCGCGCCGCGCGTGAAGCATGTGTTGTTGATCGGCGAAACGAGCGCGGAACTGGCGTTTCACTGCGCGGCGGCGCGGGTGGCGCATACGAATTGTGCGACGCTGGCCGAGGCGGCGCAACGGGCGGCGGAGCTGGCGGAGCGCGGCGACAACGTGCTGCTGAGTCCGGGCTTCGCGAGCTTCGACATGTTTCGCGGCTATGCCGAACGCGGCGAGCAGTTCGAGCAGCTCGTGCGCGAGATCACTTCCGCTCCCAGAATTAAGTAGCATCCGCAGTCCCAACCTCCAAACACTCCACCTATGAAAATCCTCCGCATCTTTGGCGTCGTCGTGGGGATCCACGCCCTGGCTTTGATGATGATTCTCGTGAACCCCGGCTGCAGTTCGGCGAACAAACCGCCGGCGCCGATGGACGGGGCCGCGGCGACCGACCCGGCCGGCGGCGAAGTGCCGACGACGATCGCGAGCGCCGAGCCGGAGCCCGCAGTGAGTATCGGCGTGGCGGATACCCAGCCGGCACCCGGGGCGGACAGCGGTGCGAGCGTGGGGGTGCGTTTCTCGCCGACGCGGCCGGGCACGCCGGTGGCGCGGGCGCTGGAGACGCAACCGGTCTCGGACGTGACGCCGGTGACGACTTACACGGTGGTGGCGGGCGACAGCCTGTGGACGATTGCGCGGAAGAACGGTTTGTCGGTCGCGGAACTGGCGGCGGCGAACAACATCAAGCCCAACGCAGGCGTGCGGTTGGGGCAGAAGCTGGTGATTCCGGCGAAGGCGGTGCCGAGCACGAGCATGAGCGTGAACGACGTGTCGGCGACGACCGCGCCGGCTGTTCCGCCGCCGGCGGCGACGAAGAGCCGCGGGCAATCGGTGAAGCACGTGGTGATGCCCGGCGAGACGCTCGGTGCGATCGCGAGGAAGTATCAGGTGAAGGTCGGCGACATCGCGACGGCGAACAATATCACGGATCCGCGGAAACTGCGCGCGGGAGTGGAGCTGACGATTCCGGGCTGGCAGGCGCCGGCGGGACGCGCGCAAACGGCTCCGCCGCAACCGACCCCCGAGACGGCGCCGACGCCGGCGGCGGGAGAGGTGCCGACGTTGATCATTCCGCCGGATGAGAACGAGCCGCCGGTGATCCAAGTGGACGAGCGCTGAGAGCGAAGGCGTGTTTCAGGGCCTCGAACGTATTCAAAACGTGGATAACCGAATTGCTTCCGTCATGGCCGAGGCTGCGGCGGACGCGTCGCGGGCGTCCGGCAGGCGAGGAGGGGCGAACTAAATGGGAAGGCGAGCGGCCAAAGGCGATGCGTCGCGGGGCTGGTTTTCGATCAATCCGGCCACGGTGATCATCTTGTGCGCACTGGGGCTGACGTTTCTCGGGCTGACAATTCTGTTCAGCGCGAGCGCGTCGTTCAAACAGGGGCCGTATTTCTATTTGAACAAGCAGCTCGTCGGCGTGGCGGTGGCGGCGGTCGTCTGCTTCGTGGTGAGCCGGATCGATCTGGATTATCTGCGCGAGCATGCGTGGTGGATCGGGGCGATCGTGGTGCTGGCGTTGTTGCTCGTGTTGATTCCGCAGATCGGGATTTCGGTGAAAGGCAGCCGGCGCTGGCTGGGGCTCGGGCCGGTGCGCGTGCAGGTGTCGGAGTTCGCCAAGCTCGGATTGGTTTTCTGCCTCGCGCATTATCTGGCGCTGAATCAGACGCGGATCGGGGAGTTCAAGCGCGGGTATGTGTATCCGCTGGCGATGATCGGAGGCGTGGCGGGGTTGATCATGCTCGAGCCGGATTTCGGCACGGCGGCGCTGGCGATGGCGGTGGGATTGGTGCTGTTGTTTCTGGCGGGCGCGAAGTGGCGCTATGTGCTGCCGACGATCGCGGCGGCGGCGGGGGTGTTTACGATCGCGGTGATGAACAATCCGAACCGGTTGCGGCGGATGACGGAGTTTTTGAGCGAGGAGAAGTCGTATCATCTGCGCCAGGGACTCGCGGCGTTTGCGGCGGGCGGCGTCGAGGGCGCGGGATTGGGGCAGGGGCGGCAGCAGTTGAACTATCTGCCGGAGGCGCACACGGACTTCATTTTTTCGGTGGTGGGGGAGGAGCTGGGGCTGCCGTTCACGCTGGGCGTGGTGGTGTTGTTTCTGGTGATTTTCATCGCGGGGCTCGTGCACCTGAGGCGTGCGCCGAATCTGTTTCAGTATCTGCTGGTGACCGGCTGCCTGCTGCTGATCTGTCTGCAGGCGATCGTGAATCTCGGGGTGGTGACGGGCGTGCTCCCGACGAAAGGAATGTCGCTGCCTTTCATCAGCGCGGGGTTGTCGAATTTGCTGCTGATGGGCTTCCTGCTGGGGATCATTCTGAACACGCAGCGGACGTGGGGACGGGCGACGCTCGGGCGGAAGCGGAGGGCGATGGAGGAGGTGCTCGCGTGATGAGGAAGATCACAAACGCCAAAGATCCAAAATCCCCGAAGACAGCGCGCGGAGCGCGGGGAGATTTTGGGATTTGGAGGTTTGGCGTCCGGAGTTTGGCCGAAGCATGAGCCGGTTTCTGATTTCATGCGGTGGGACGGGGGGGCATCTGGCGCCGGGGATCGCGGTGGCGGAGGAATTGGTGGCGCGCGGGCATGCGGTGCGGCTGTTGATCAGCGAGAAGCGGGTGGATGCGCGGTTGGTGGAGAAGTATCCGGATTTTGAATTCACGCGGGTGCCGGGCACGGGGTTTTCGGCGCAGCCGGCGGCGTTGGCGAAGTTTGTGGTTTCGCAGATGCGCGGGGTGAAGGTTTGCCGGGGGATCGTGCGGGAGTTTCGGCCGGACTGCGTGGTGGGATTTGGCGGATTCACGTCGGCGGGTGTGGTGGTGGCGGCGCGGATGAGCGGCGTGCCGGTGGCGTTGCACGAGTCGAATCGCGTGCCGGGGAGGGCGGTGCGCGTGCTGGGGCGGTGGGCGCGGCGGGTGTTTTTGCCGCCGGGGGTGACGATGGGTGGGGTGCGCGCGGACGTGGTGCGGGCGGCGGGGATGCCGGTGCGGAAGGAGATCGTGCGGGTGTCGCAGGATGAGGCGCGGAAGGCGCTGGGGATCGAGACGGGCCGGAAGCTGGTGGTGGTGTTGGGAGGAAGTCAGGGCGCGATGGTGCTGAATGATTGGGCGCGGTCGGTGTTGAAGGACTTTGCGGCGGAAGGCGTGCAGGTTTGCTGCGTGACGGGTTTGGACAAAGGGCGCGACGGCGTGGTGGAGCTGACGACGAAAACGGGCGAGCCGGTGCGCGCGTATTTTTTGATGTTCTGCGATCGGATCGGCGAACTGCTGTCGGCGGCGGATCTGGCGGTGACGCGAGCGGGTGCGGGAACGATCGCGGAACTCGTGCGATGCGAAACGCCGGCGGTGCTGGTGCCGTTGCCGACGGCGGCGGACGATCATCAGCGGGCGAATGCGGCGGAGGTCGGGCGCGTGGGAGGCGGGGTGGTGTTGGAGCAGGCGGAGATCGCGACGTTGAAAGAGCTGGCGTTGGGGTTGGTGACGGACGAGGCGCGGCTGGCGGAGATGCGCGCGAAGCTGCGCAAGATGGGGGAGCAGGATCCGCGGACGACGATCGGGGAGGAGTTGGAAAAGATCGCGGGAGGCGAGCGATGAGAGGCGGGGCGTTGCCGGAAATTTGTGGGCGGGCGGTGCGGTGGGTGCACTGTGTCGGCGTGGCGGGAATGGGGCTGGGGCCGCTGGCGATTTTTTTGGCGGGGATGGGATTCGAGGTGAGTGGGGAGGACGATGCGCTGACGCCGGAGATGGCGGAGTTGCTGGCGAAGGCAGGCGTGCGCGTCGGGGCGATGGGAGACGATTGCGAGGCGGTGGTGTATTCGTCGGCGATTGCGGCGACGCATCCGGTTTATCGGAAAGCGAAGGAGCGCGGGATTTTGCTGGTGCGGCGCGGCGAGATGCTGGCGGAGGCGGTGCGGGGGCGAAAGTTGGTGGCGGTGTGTGGGTCGCACGGAAAGACGACCACGACGGCGATGCTCGTGTGGGCGTTGCGGCGGGCGAATTTGAAAAGCGGATACGTGCTCGGCGGATTGTTGGCGGATGGCAGCGCGCCGGCGGCGGTCGGAGAGAACGAGTGGGTGGTGGCGGAGATCGACGAGAGCGATGGGACGATCGAGCGGTTTTCGCCGGAGATCACGGTGGCGGTGAATTTGGATTGGGATCATCCGGATCGGTATCGGACCGCGGAGGAGATCGAGCGGACATTTCAGGAGTTGTTGGGGCGGACGCGGGGGATGGTGTTGGTGAACGAAGAATGGGGCGGAGAAACAGGAGCGCGCTCGGCGACGTTTGGGCGGACTGGAGATTTCGCGGGCGAGGTAAAAAAGGAGACGGGCGAACAGACGGTGTTGAGGCTGGGCGGGCGGTTTTCCTTGGGGCAGGCGGGGGTAAGGGCGAAGGGGGAGTTCAACGCGACGAATGCGACGGCGGCGCTGGCGGCGGCGCAGGTCATGGGGGCGAAGTTGCAGGAGGAATTGCTGGCGGATTTTTGCGGGGTGCGGCGGCGGCAGACGGTGTTGTGGGCGGGGGAGGGGATTCGGGTGATCGAGGATTATGCGCATCACCCGGCGGAGATTCGGGCGTTGCTCGGGAGCGTGCGGCCGGAAGCGGGGCGGCTGGTGGTGGTGTTTCAACCGCACCGGTATTCGCGGACGAAGCAATTTTTGCGGGAGTTTGCGGAAGCGCTCGCGGTGGCGGATCGCCTGGTGCTGCTCGATGTTTATGGCGCGGGAGAAGGCCGGATCGAAGGCGGAACGACGGCGGACTTGTTTGCGGTGATGAGCGATCGGAAGGTGTCGCATGCGCGGAGCGATGCGGAATTGAACGCGGCGCTGGACGCGGAGATGCGGGCGGGAGATCTGGTGGTGTTCGTGGGCGCGGGAGATATCGATCGGAAGGCGCGAGCGTGGATCGAAGGAAGAAAGGCGAAGCGATGAGCGCGAAATGGGATGAATTTGTGGCGGCGGTGCGGCCGACGGTTTCGGCGGGGACGAAGCTGGTGCGTGAAGAGCCCCTTGCGAAGAAGACGACGATGCGCGTCGGTGGGGCGGCGCGCGTGTATGCGGAGCCGGCGAGTATCGAAGATTTGGCTACGCTGTTGAAGACGGCGAAAGCGGCGGGCGTGGCGGTGTTTCCGCTGGGACGGGGATCGAATTTGATCGTGCCGGATGAAGGCGTGGACGGCCTGGTGATTTCGCTCGCGCATGCGAATTGGGCGATCTTCGAGCCGCGGGAGAAAGGGCGCGTGTGGGTGGGCGCGGGGCTGCGGTTGAAGAATTTGTGCGGGCTGGCGGCGAAGGCGGGGCTGACGGGGTTCGAGTTTTTGGAAGGGATTCCGGGGAACGTCGGCGGGGCGCTGCGGATGAATGCGGGCGCGATGGGCGGGTGGATGTTCGACGTGGTGGAAGAGGTGCAAGCGATGACGCTGGACGGTGAGTTGCGGACGTGGGCGCGGGAGGCGATGCAGGTGAGTTACCGGTATTGTGCGGAGCTGCAGGCGGCGATCGCGCTAGGGGCGCTGTTGCGTCCGATGGCGCAAACGGACGCGAACGCGGTGAATCGTCAGATCGATGTTTACCGGAGGAAACGGCAGGAGTCGCAGCCGCGGGAGCCGAGCGCGGGGTGCATTTTCAAGAATCCGGAAGGGAATTCGGCGGGGCGGTTGATCGACGAGTGCGGGTTGAAAGGGATGCGCGTGGGCGACGCGGAGGTGTCGCCGGTGCATGCGAATTTCATCGTGAACCGGGGGAGCGCGAAGGGAGCGGACGTGGTGGAATTGGTGCGGCGGGTGCGGGCGAAAGTGAAGGAAGCGCGCGGCGTGGAGCTGGAGCCGGAGGCGTTGCTGTATGGGCGGGAGTGGAGCGACGTGCTGTGAGCTGGAAGGAGCTTAGAGCTGAGAGCCTAGAGCCTAGAGCTCAGGCCGCTTTGGGGTATGATTTGCTCTGGGCTCTTAGCTCTAGGCTCTAGGCTTTTCGCAATGAACTCACCGATTATCGCAGTTTTGAGCGGAGGCACTTCGGCGGAGCGGAAGGTTTCGCTGGGGTCGGGGCTGGCTTGCGCGGTGGCGCTGGCGCGGAGTTTTCCGACGCGATTGTTCACGGTGGACGAGGACGCGGTGCCGGAGGGGATCCGGGCGGACACGCATGTGGTGTTTTCGACATTGCATGGCACGTTCGGCGAGGACGGTGGGATGCAGCGGCTGCTGGAGGCCCGAGGCGTGGCGTATGCGGGGTGCGGCGTGGAGAGCAGCGCGCTGACGATGGACAAAACCGCGACGAAGGAGGCGGTGGAGAAAGCGGGGATTCGGGTGATTCCGGGGATGAAGTTTGCGGCGGAGGCGAAACCGACGGCGGACGAGGTGGTCGGGCGGTTTGGAGAAAACGTCGTGCTGAAGCCGAACGATCAGGGAAGCAGCGTGGGATTGCGGATCGTGGGATCGCGGGCGGAGCTGGAGGCGGGGCTTGCGGCGATCGCGGAGGGGAACTGGCTGATCGAGCAACGGGTGTTTGGGCGGGAGCTGGCGGTGGGCGTTTTGAACGGGCGGGCGTTGGGGATCGTGGAGATCCGGCCGAAGTCGGGCGTGTATGATTACGAAAGCAAATACACGAAAGGGCGGACGGAGTATCTGGCGCCCGCGCCGTTAGGAGAAGAATTGACGGCGGAAATCCGGGCGGCGGCGGAGCGAGCGTTCGCGGCGTGCGGGTGTCGGGATTATGCGCGCGTGGATTTCATGATCGGAGCGAAAGAGGAGTTTTATTTGCTGGAAATAAACACGCTCCCGGGCATGAAGGAAACGAGCCTGCTGCCGATGAGCGCTCGCTGCGCGGGGCTGGATTTTTCGGAGCTTGTAAGGGAAATGGTGATACCCGCGCTGCAGCGTTTTCAGGCGGGAGTGGCGTCTGCGAAAACCACGTGAGTCGATCCGATTTCAATACCCCGCCGTCACGAAGCTGGAGGGACATTCCCCAGCAGGTGAAACCGCGCGCGATGTCGAATGGCGGGCGGAAGCGGCTGGTGTGGAGCGTGACGAAAACGATCTTCGCGGCGGCGTTGTTGTGCGGATTGGTGTGGGGCGGTTACGAGATCGGCGCGGTGTTGCGGGGGAATCCGCAGATCCTCTCGGCGACGGCGGAGGCGGTGCCGGTGAAGGAGATCGTGCTGACGACGGATGGCGTGCTGGATCACGCGTGGGTCGTGCAGACGCTGGGTTTGCCGCGAAAAGTGTCGTTGATGCAGCTCGATTTGCACGTGCTGCAGGCGAAGCTGCTGGAGACGCGTCAGGTGCGGGCGGCGAATGTGGCGCGGGTGTTTCCGGCGACGCTGACGGTGAGCATTTCGGAGTATTCGCCGGTGGCGCGTTTGCGGGCGCAGCTCGGCGACGGAGCTCCGAGGGAGTTGTTGGTGTCGCGGGAAGGCGTGGTGTTCGAAGGGATCGGTTTCGATCCGACGATGGTGAAGACGCTGCCGTGGCTGGCGGGCGTGAAGCTGGAGCGTGACGGCGAGGCGTTTTTGCCGATCGCGCACATGGAGGTGGCGGCGGACCTGCTCGCGAAGGCGAAGCTGGAGGCGGAGCATCTTTATCGCACGTGGCAGGTGGTGTCGTTGGAGCGGTTCGAGTCGGACCATGAGATCGAGGTGAAGGCGAAGGGCGTGGGTCGGATCGTGTTTGGTGTGAACGACGACTTTTTCCGGCAGTTGGCGCGGTTGGATTCGTTGCTGGATGCGGCGCGGGCGCGGACGGACCGGCCGTTGCGCGAAGTGAACCTGGCGATCGGGGCGCAGGTGCCGGTGACGTTTGAGGACCCGGAGCTGGTTCCGGGGGCGCCGGTGCCGGCGAACGTGCGGGCGACGACGGCGGACATGCGGCGCGAGAAGATGCCGGCGCGGCCGGCCTTTCTGGATTTTCAGCGAAACAACAAACTGTGAGCTCCCGCACCACTTTCATCGGCGCCGTCGAAATCGGCACATCGAAAATCACCGTCCTTGTCGGCGAATACACCGGCCGCGAACTCGCGATCATCGGGCATGGCGAGTGTTCGTCGCGCGGGGTGATCAAAGGGAGCGTGGTCGACTACAAGGCGGCGAGCGATTGCACGCACAGCGCGTTGGAGCAGGCGGAGCGGGATGCGGGGGAGAAGATCGATCTGGTGTTCCTCGCGCAGACGGGCGGGCACCTGGAAGGGTTTTACAACGAGGCGGCGGTGAACGTGAAGGCGGCGGACAACATGATCGATCGCGACGATATTCGCACGGTGTGCGATCTGGCGCGCTCGAAGGAGCTGCCGAGCGGGCGGATGGTGGTGCATCATATTCGGCGGCCGTTTCGGGTGGATGGGCGGATCGTGCCGACGTCGCCGGAGAATCTGGTCGGGCAGCGGTTGGAAGTCGGTTATTGGACGGTGCACGGTCAGGAGCAGCGACTGGCGGACAACATTCATGTGATCCGCGGGTTTAACCTCGAAGTGCGCGAACTGGTGCTTTCGAGCTTGGCGTCGGGTCACATGGTGACGACGCCGGAGGAGCGTCAGCACGGCGTGCTGGCGATCGACATCGGGGCGGGGACGACGGATTTCGCGTTGTATCGCGACGGCGTGGCGCACACGACGGGCGTGGTGCCGGTGGGCGGCACGCATTTGACGAACGATCTGAGCATCGGGCTGCGGTTGACCGAAGGGCAGGCGGAGAAGCTGAAGCTGCGGTTCGGGCGGGCGACGGTGGCGGCGAAGGACCGGAACGACAAAGTGTGGCTCGATGGAAATTTCGCGATCGGCGACCGGCAGTTTGCGCGGCAGGCGATCGAGCAGATCACGGCGGCGCGGACGTGGGAGTTGTTCGAGGTGGTGAAGAAAAAACTCGGGAACGCGTTTTCGCCGGAGACCTGTGCGGCGGGCGTGGTGTTGACGGGCGGGACGGCGAAGCTGACGGGAATCGCGGAAGCGGCGGCGAAGGTGTTTGGCGTGCCGGCGCATCTGGGCGAAACGCCGGGCTGGGTGGCGGAGAACCTGCGCGATCCGGGCTACAACACGGCGCTTGGGTTGTTGTATTACGGCGTGAGCGCGCACAACGAGAAGACGACGGCGCCGCGGAAGAGCGGCGGGTTTTTGTCGGGGGTGAGGCGCTTGTTTGCGAACTCGTGATTGTTTTATCTCCCGCGAAACACGCGAAAGAGCGCGAAAAGGATCAAAGTGATGAGGCAGGTGAAATCTGATTCGCGAGGTTTCGCGTGTTTCGCGGTTAGAACTCTTTTTCCATGAATTTGAACGAACTACCTCTGGAGCACTCGTTGCTCACGGATCGGAGCATTGCGATCAAGCTGGTCGGTGTGGGCGGGGCGGGATCGAATGCGGTCGACCGGCTGAAGATGGAGAACCTCGAGCGGCTGCAACTAGCGGTCGTGAACACGGACTATCAAGCGCTGGCGAGTTCGCCGGTGCAGGACAAAGTGTTGATCGGGATGAGTGTGACGCGCGGACTCGGCGCGGGCGGCGATCCGGAATTGGGGCGCGAGGCGGCGGAGGCGGATCGCGAGAAGATCGCGAATGTGGTGAAGGAGTGCGATCTGGTGTTTTTGTTCGGCGGGATGGGCGGCGGAACGGGGAGCGGCGCGCTGCCGGTCGTGGCCGAGATCGCGGCGGAGCAGGGGGCGCTGGTGATCGCGTTTGTGACGATGCCGTTTTCGTTCGAAGGCGGGCGGCGTTTGAAGCAGGCGGAGGAGGGACTTCAGGCGCTGCGTCGGGTATGCGATGCGGTGATACCGCTGCCGAACGACGTGCTGCTGCAGGAGGCGGCGGAGAACGAGACGGTGCTGGATTCGTTTGCGCGGGCAGACGAGTGGATGGGGCGCGGGGTGAAGTCAATCTGGGCGATGTTGTTCAAGACCGGGTTGATCAACCTGGATTTCGCGACGTTGCGGCAGGCGTTTCAGCAGCGCGGCGGGAAGACGCTGTTCGGGCTCGGCGAGGGCGCGGGAGAGAATGCGGTCGCCGATGCGGTGGCGAGTTTGAAGCTGTGTCCGCTGCTGCACACGCCGGAGTTTTCGCGGAAGGCGGATCGGCTGCTGGTGAACATCATCGGCGGGACCGATTTGACGCTGGCGAAGGTGAACGAATTGATGACAGCGATCACGGAGCAGTTTGGGCGGGAGTCGCACATCATCATGGGTGCGGTGATCGACGAGGAGATGCAGAACCGCGTGGAAGTGTGCGTGATCGGCACGAGCGAGCTGGGCGGGCGCGCGGGCGGTTTCTCGCGTCGACCGGTGCCGGCGCGGAAAGCGGCCCCGGTGCGCGGCGAGGCGGCGGCGGGGGCGCAAGGATTGTTCGATGGCGTGGTGGCGGCGGGCGTGGCGGCGCCGCGCACGGCGGAGCCGGCGCAGCAGGCGGAGATGTCGCTGGAAAAAGCCGCGGCGAAAGCGGCGGAGAAGATTGCGCAGGAGGAGTTTGGTTTCGGCGAAATCGAGAGCCGCGGGCATTTCGAAAAGACGGATCGGAATCTATTCGACGGGCAGGATTTGGATGTGCCGACGTATTTGCGGAAGGGAATCAAGATTGTGGTGTGACGGGGCGGCGGGGGGATTATTTGACCACAGGGCGCAGAGGCGCGGAGAGGAAGACAGAGGGGCGGGGGCGACTCTGGCCGGCCAATTTGGACACGAAAAAGGGCGGGTCTGGAGACCCGCCCCGTGATTTAGAGGGAGCTAAGGAGTTTAGACGGCTTTGAGGAGTGCCGGGTGCTCGACCTCGGCGTCGATTTGATGACGGCGAGTTTTGCGCAGGTGATGGCGTTTGCCGAGCATGCGGTCGAGTTTGTCGATGAGGAGAGAGACGGCTTTGTGGCACTCGTCGGCTTGAACAGTGGCGTTCATGTCGGGGCCGTGGATTTCGATGTGGCCTTTGGCCTTGAACCGGTGGGCGACGGCTTCGTTGCGGTCGCATTCCAACTCCACGCGGATCCGCACGATGCGGTCCTCGTGACGAAACAATCGTTGGGCTTTCTCTCGCACGAACGTTTTAAGGGAAGGAGTGAGCTCGAGATGAATGCCTGAGACGATGAGTTCGTGGTTGTTTTGTCTGTTCATGATACTCCGTTTGTTTTGGTTTCAGAAAACCAGAGCGAGGGCTCTGGCTGAAATTCCACCTGCCCGAAGTCTGTGTCCTCGCCACGCGAAGCGCTCCAAACTTTTTCGGCCGTCGTCGTGACGGGCGGATCTTCCGGTATTGGAAAATCGTTCATCGAGCTGTGCGGGACACTGCGTCCGGAGCTTTGTTTTTGCAACCTGTCTCGGTCGGCTCCGGTCATAAATTCAGCGCAGCTTAAGTTAAGCCATGTGCGGTGCGATTTGAGCGACAGGGAGGCGGTCGGCCGTGGGGCGGGGGCCGTGCTCGAGTGGCTAAGTCGCGATGCGCCAGCGGGGCGGATGCTGCTCATCAACAACAGTGGCTTCGGCGCATATGGCGCATTTCCTGAGCCCAACTTAAGCCATCAGCTCGAACTATTAGATGTTAACATCCGCGCGCTGGTGGAACTGACCGGGCGATTGCTGCCGGAGCTGAAAAAACGGGGCGGCGTGGTGATGAACGTCGCGTCGACGGCGGCGTTTCAGCCGACGCCGTATATAGCGTCGTATGGGGCGTCGAAGGCGTTTGTGCTGCACTGGACGCTGGCGCTGGATGCGGAGTTGAAGGGGAGCGGCGTGCGGGCGATCGCGGTGTGTCCGGGACCGACGAAGACGGAGTTTTTCCGCCGGGCGGGGCTGAAGAAAGGGAGTGTCGGAGACGGGTTGAGCATGTCGACGGAGGCGGTGGTGGAGGAAGCGCTGCGCGCGATGGGGCGGGGGAAGAGTTTGGTGGTGACGGGTTGGAAGAATAAGATTTCGGCGATCGTGGGCGGCATGGCGCCGAAGCGGGCGGCGACGTGGGTGGCGGAGAAAGTGGTGGGGCGGTATCGGATGTCGCGGGTGGAGGGCGCGAACCGATGAGCAAGGAGGAGTTCGATGGATTTTCGCGGCGGGCGTGTGCGTGGCCGCGGCGGGTTTCGCAGGGACCGGCGCGGCTGATCGCGGAGGAGGAGTTGAAGTCATGGGTCCTGTTCGAGGACGAGCGGCTGCTGGTGATCGGGAAACCGGGCGACGTGGTGTGTCATCCGTCGAAGGCGGGACCATGGTCGAGTTTGGTCGGGGCGGCGCGGGAATACACGCGGCTGGAGACGGTGCATCTCGTGTTTCGGCTGGATCGCGAAACGAGCGGCGTGGTGGTGATCGCGAAGGATGCGAAGATGGCGAGCCGGCTGCAGGTCGCGATGCAGGAGCGGAAGGTGGGGAAGACTTATCGTGCGATTGTGTGGGGGGAGTTGAAGGAGGCGGTGACGGTGGACCGGGCGCTGGGGGATGACGTGAACAGTCCGGTGTTCGTGAAGTCGGCGGTGGTGGAAGCGGGCGGACAGCGGGCGGTGACCCATTTCGCGCCGGAAGCGGTGGCGAGGGGAGGTGCGGAGGTATTTTCGCTGGTGCGGGTGGTGACGGAGACGGGGCGGAAGCATCAGATCCGCGCGCACGCGCAGTGGCTGGGGTATCCGATTGTTGGGGACAAAATATACGGGCCGGATGACCGGCTGTATCTGGAATTCATCGACGGCGGGTGGACGCCGTCGATGGCGGAGAAGTTGTTATTGCCGCGGCAGGCGCTGCATTGCGCGGAGATCGATTTGCGCGCGGCGGGAGTGGACCGGGTTTTCGTGGCGCCGCTGGCGGAGGATATGCGGCGGTTTTGGGAGGAGCGGGGAGGGAAGGATTGAACCACAAAGACACGAAGACACAGAGGGGGAATTGGGTTTCTCCGTGTCTTGGTGTCTCTGTGGTTGTTCAATTCAATTGGTTGGGGAGGGTGGCTTCGACGGCGGCGCGGAGGGCGCGGGTGCGGGTGGGGAGATCGAGGGCGGAAGGGGATTCGAGGGTGTAGGTGAGCGTCGTGTGATGCGCGACGAGGTAGATGGCTTCGGGCCATTGCTCGCGCTGGAGTGGGTCGGCGATCGGGCGGATGAGGCCGCGGGAGACGGATTCGCGTCCGTCGATGACGGCGGCGGTTTCGATCGGGCAGCATTGCTCGACGGCGGTGAGCATGGCGTCGACGTAGCCGGGGCGGTCGGTGGGATTGAGCTCGTAGAGGTAGAAGCCTTGCGACTCCCAGTCTTCGTGGAGGCAGATCGTGAAATCGAAATTGGGTTGGCGCTGGAGCCAGCGGACGTGGGCGCGGATTTCGGCGGAAGCGAGGTGCTTGTAATCGCGGTTGAGGTCGAGGCCGTCGGTGTTTTCGCGGGTGCCGCGGAGGAAGCCCGTGGGGTTCAGGAGCGGACAGAGAAACCAGTTGGCGCGGGCGTCGAAGACGCCGGACTCGAGCATGTCGAGAAGCGCGAGCGGGCCCGCGGGTTCGTCGCCGTGGATGCCGGCGGAAAAGTAGAGGCGCGGGCGGGGGCCGGGCGTGCGTTTGGTGAGGGCGAGGAGCGGGACGCCGGCGATGGAACCGAAGTGTTCGACGCGGAATTGGGCGGCGCGGGCGGCGTGTTCGAAGCGGGCGACGAGATCGGTGGGGGTGAAGGGCGGGGTGGCGGCGCTAGGATTCACGACGGGAAAGAGAAACCACGAAACACACGAAATACACGAAAAGGCCGGTTGGACGGGACGAGTAAAAACTTTCGTGTGTTTCGTGTGTTTCGTGGTTTTTTGGGCGAATGTCTTCTGTTCGCGTTCGTTTTGCTCCCAGTCCCACGGGTTTCTTCCACATCGGCAGTGCGCGCACGGCGCTGTTCAACTGGCTTTATGCGCGGCATACGGGCGGGACGTTTGTGTTGCGGATCGAGGACACGGACAAGGAGCGGAACAGCGAGCAGTTCCTCAACGTGATCTACGATTCGCTGACCTGGCTCGGGTTGACTTGGGACGAGGGGCCGAAGGTCGGCGGAAATTTCGGGCCGTATCGGCAGAGCGAGCGGGCGCACATTTACGCGGAGTATCTGCAGAAGCTGCGCGAGGCGGGGCGGACGTATGAGAAGGACGGCGCAATCTGGTTCAAGCTGCTGGGCGAGCGTTACGAGGTGTTCGACGAACACCGCAAGAAGACCGTGACGAAGGTGAAGGTGGCGCCGACCGTGATTGAAGATCGGATACGCGGGCGCGTGGAGCGGGTGGAGGACGAGGATTTCGTGATCGTGCGGTCGGATGGAAATCCGGTGTTTCACTTCGTGAACGTCGTCGACGACATCGCGATGAACATCACGCATGTGATTCGCGGCGAGGATCACCTTTCGAACACGAGCAAGCACGTGGAGCTGTTCAAGGCGCTCGGGGCGCCGGTGCCGCAGTTCGCGCACATTCCGCTGATTCTGAAGCAGAATGGGCCGGGCAAGATGTCGAAACGCGACCAAGGGGCGTTGATCGAAGAGTATCAGCGGCGTGGATATCTGCCCGAGGCGCTGGTGAACTTTCTGAGTTTGCTCGGGTGGAATCCGGGCGATGACCGGGAGAAGATGCCGATCGAGGAGATCGTGCGGTTGTTCGATCTGCCGGGCGTGAACCAGAGCAATGCGCGGTTCGACGACAAGAAACTCGCGCACATGAACATGGCGTATCTGCTGGAGCTGCCGGCGGAGAGGTTCGTGGCGAAGGCGCGGGAGTATTTCGTGGCGCAGGCGGCGGCGGGTGCGGGAACGGCGCAGGTCGCGCTGGCGGCGGACGAAGGGTATTTCCGCGAAGTGATGACGCTGGCGCAGCCGAAGGTGAAAGGCGTGGAGGAATTGCCGGCGTATACGGCTTATTTCTTCACGGAGGATTTCGCGGTCGACGCGAAGGTGCGCGACAAGGTGATGGGGAAGGGCGATCCGAAGGCGCGGTTGCGGGAACTCGCGGACGCGGTGGCGAGTGGGCAGATCGATTTCGCGAGTGATGCGACGATTGAGGATGGGATCAAGCGGGTCGCGACGGAAAAGGGATTTGGATTCGGCGATTATCAGCCGGTGGCGCGGCTGGCGCTGTCGGGGACGAATGTGGGGCCGAGCATCACGGGGATGATGCGGGTGCTGGGGAAGGAGCGGGTGATCTCGAGGTTTGGAAAAGTCCTCGCGGGGTGACACACCCCGGCGCTTCGGGTCACCCCTCTCCAGAGGGGAGGGGAGCTTCGGTGGTGGGCGCCCTTCTCGATCGGAACGGCGGAGTCGAGAGACTCCGCTCTAAAAAGGCTTAGTAGCCCTTCTGTTTGTCGACTTGGTGGAGGAGGGGTTCGCCGTGGGCGAAGCGGCGGAGGTTTTCCTTGTAGATTTCGTGGTAGCGGGGGCCTTCGGCGTCGGAGCGGCCGGCGATATGGGGCGTGATGATCACACGGTCGGTGGTCCAGAGCGGGTGGTCCTGCGGGAGCGGTTCGGGATCGGTGACGTCGACGCCGGCGCCGGCGAGGTGTCCGCTTTTCAGGGCGTCAACGAGGACCATGGCGTCGTAGATTTTGCCGCGGGAAACGCAGATGAAGAAGGCACCCTGTTTCATTTTGGCGAATTGCGGGGCGCCGAACATTTTCTCGGAGTCCGGCGTGTGCGGGACGGCGACGAAGACGACGTCGGCTTCGGGGAGGACTTCGTCCAAGCGATCTGGATACACGGTGCGGTCGAGGTAGGGCGTGATGGGAAGGTCCTTCAGATCGACGCCGATGACGGTCATGCCGAAGGCCTTCGCGCGAACGGCGATCTGGGTGCCGATGCCGCCGACGCCGACGATGACGGCGGTTTTGCCGCGGAGCTCGTAGAGCGGGCGGAACTGGGCGCCGTTCCAGGTTTGGGTGCGCTTCCATTCCATCGCGAGGTCGATGCGGCGGGTGAGGCCGAGGAGGAGGGCGAAGGCGTGATCGGCGATTTCGATGCCCTGGATGATTTTCATGTTGGTCAGGGCGATCGGGCTGTTTTTCAGCTCGGGGATCGCGAGGTAGTTTTCGACGCCGGCGGAGTTGACCTGGACCCATTTCAGTTTCTTCGCGGCGAGAACCTGGTCGCGGGTGATGCCGCCGATGACGGCGTCGGCGTCGACGATCTCGGCGTCGAGTTGTTCGCGTGACGGGAAAACGATGTTGAGGGAAGGATTCGCGCGGCGGAGCTCGGCGATTTCGGACTCGTTGAGGCGGGCGGGGCCGGTGGAGGTGAAGACGACTTTCTTGGCGGGGAGGAGCGTGGGGTTGTCGGCGGAGAAAGCGGCGGCCGGGGCGAGAAACAAGCAGGCGAGGAGGGGGAGCAGGTGGCGGGGGGGCATGGGGATGAAGGTGCGCGCGGGTTGACGCACGAAAGGGGCGATTCGGTGCGGAGCGAAACGCGGGGAGGCGTGGGTCGCGGCGTGAAGCCGTTCCCACAGCTATACAGCCAAGGCGCCAGCGAGCTGGCGGGCTTACCGATTTTAGAGGCGGGCGAAGATGAGCTGGAGGAGCTCTTCGTGGGTGTGGACGGCCGGGAGCTGCGGGAATTGGGCGATCACGTTTTCGGGAGCGTGGATCAGGATGCCGGTGTCGGCCTGGCAGAGCATCGCGGTGTCGTTGAACGAATCGCCGGCGGCGATGACGTTGTAGTTGAGGCGTTGGAAGGCTTCGACGGCGTGACGCTTCTGGTCCGCGAGGCGGAGTTGGTAGCCGGTGATACGGTCGTTTTGGACGATCAGGCGGTGGCAAAAGAGGGTGGGCCAGCCGAGCTGGCGGACGAGCGGGACGGCGAATTGCTCGAAGGTGTCGGAGAGGATGATGAACTGGACGCGGCCGCGGAGGGCGTTGAGAAAATCGATGGCGCCGGGGAGGGGCGAGAGGGTGCCGATGACCTCCTGGATCTTGGAAAGCGTGATGCCGTGGCGATCGAGGATATCGATGCGGTAACGCATCAGTTTGTCGTAGTCGGGCTCGTCACGCGTCGTGCGGCGGAGTTCGGGAATGCCCGTGCGTTCGGCGACGGCGATCCAGATTTCGGGCGTGAGAACGCCCTCCATATCGAGGGTGACGATGCTTTGTTTCACTGGACGAAGAGTGAACGGGAGGTGCGGCGCGCGAGGCAAGCAGGGAGAGGAGAATGGATAACGGTTGGCGACCCCGAGAAGTCGGGGGAGACCAACGAGCCCTATCGGGGGTATGAAGCGGGATTCTAGCCGGTCGGGGCGGCCATAATCTTTTTGCGGGCGTGCGGCGGACGCGTTCGATGGCGGAATGCTTAAACCGACATCGGTGAAGGAGGCGCTGCACAGCGAGGCGGCGCGGGATGAAATCCTCGTTCAGGGCTGGGTGCGCACGCGGCGCGAGGCGAAGACGTTTTCGTTCATCGAGCTCAACGACGGCTCATGTTTAAAGAACCTGCAGGTGATCGCGCCGTCGACGCTCGGGAATTACGCGGCGGTGCAACACCTGACGACGGGGGCGTCGGTGAGCGTGAAGGGGAAGCTGGTGGCGTCGCAGGGGGCGGGTCAGAAGTGGGAGGTCGCGGCGGAGGAGGTGAACGTGATCGGGACGGCGGACGCGACGTATCCGCTGCAGAAGAAAGGACACACGCCGGAGTTTTTGCGGGAGATCGCGCATCTGCGGCCGCGATCGAATTTGTTCGGCGCGGTGTTTCGCACGCGGAGCAAACTGGCGTTTGCGATTCACCGGTTCTTTCAGGAACGCGGCTTCGTTTACGTGCACACGCCGATCATCACGGGCAGCGATTGCGAAGGGGCGGGGGAGCTGTTTCGCGTGACGACGCTCGACGTGGGGAATCCGCCGAAGCGCGAGGACGGATTGGTGGATGACGCGAAGGATTTCTTTGCGCGGAAAACGTATCTGACGGTGAGCGGGCAGTTGGAGGCGGAGGCGTTCGCGTGCGCGCTGGGGAAGGTTTACACGTTCGGGCCGACGTTCCGTGCTGAAAATTCGAATACGTCGCGGCACGCGAACGAGTTTTGGATGATCGAGCCGGAGGTGGCGTTCTGCGATCTCGCGGGCGACATGGATCTGGCGGAGGAGTTCGTGAAATATCTGATTCGCGACGTGCGGACGAACTGCGCGGAGGATTTGGAGCTGTTCAGCAAGTTCGTGGACAAGGAATTGTTGAAGCGGCTGGACTTCGTGCTGGAGCGGCCGTTTCAGCGGGTGAGTTACACCGAGGCGGTGGAGCTGCTGAAGAAGAGCGGGAAGACGTTCGAGTATCCGGTGGAATACGGCGCGAACCTGCAGTCGGAGCACGAGCGGTATTTGACGGAGGAAGTGTTCAAGTGCCCGACGACGGTCTTCAATTATCCGAAGGAAATTAAGCCGTTCTACATGCGGCTGAACGACGATGAGAAAACCGTGACGGCGATGGATGTGCTGGTGCCGGGAATCGGGGAGATTGTCGGCGGGAGTCAGCGTGAGGAGCGGTTGGATGTGCTCGAAGGCAACATGCGGCGGCACGGACTGAAGCCGGAAGATTATAGCTGGTATCTGGATCTGCGGCGGTATGGGACGGTGCCGCACGCGGGGTTTGGGTTGGGCTTCGAGCGGATGCTGATGTTTGTGACGGGCGTGCCGAATATTCGGGACGTGATTCCGTTTGCGCGGACGCCGGGAAATGCGCCGCCGCGGAGCGGCGGCGCGGTTTAGGTTGAGGACGGGGGGAATGAAAAAAGCCCCGGCGTTTGGCCGGGGCTCGCGGGGAGGATAGAAGTTTAGAAGTCGTAGCGGGTGGTGAGGCGGAAGTTGATGCCGGGCTGGGTGGTGAGGCCCGTGCCGGTGATGCGGCCGCCGGCGACGGAGATGTAGTCGGCGTCGTCGAAGACGTTATCGATGTTGCCTTGGAAGGACCAACGCTCGTTGAGGCGGTAGTTCGCGACGAAGGTGGTGAGGTATTGGGGTTCGAGGTAGAAACTCACCTGTTTCACGACGCCGAGCTGGGTGAAGTTGCCGTCGGGGATGTCGCCGGCGCGCTTGCCGCTGTAGGTGACGCCGAAGCTCAGCGACAGATTTTGGGCGGGGCCGTCGAGGAAGCGGTAGTTGAGCAACACGGCGGCGTTGTGATCGGCGACCGCGCGAACCATGCGACCGAGGGCGTCGCGCATTTTCAGGTGCGAGTAGGTCGCGACGATGGACATGTTGGGCGTGATCTGGCCCATGAGCTCGAATTCGTAGCCCTTGTTGTCCAGGTCGGAGACCAGCGTTTGCGGCTGGGTGGGATCGGTTTGGTAGGCGGGGTTCGGAACGGTGACGTTCGTCTGGGAGATCTCGAAGTAGGCGGCGCTGAGCGAGAGACGCTTGTCGAAGAACTCGGCTTTGACGCCGAACTCGTCTTGCACGCCGTCGCGCCAGAGGGCCTGCGTTTGATTGACGATCGTCGGGTTGCCGTTGGTCGAGTGGCTGTAGTAAACGGAGAGGCGATCGGTCGCTTTGAAGAGGGCGCCGGCGCTCCACATGTTCTTGGCGTCGTCGAGGCGACCGGTGGTGACGTTGGTGAGGCCGTTCCAGTTCCGGAGACGGCTGTAATAGTGAAGGAGGCCGCCGGTGAGGAAGAGACGATTATCGATCAGGCCGATGCGCTCGCTGATGTAGAACTGCTGGTTGTTGTAGGAGCTCTTGTTGATCGTGGTCCAGTTGGACGGGTAGTTGGGATAGGTGACGACGTGGTTGAGCAGATTGATGCCGGGGAGGTTGGCGCTCTTGTTGTTGTTGAACGCTTCCTGGAACGAGAACGCGGCGCCGACGATCGTTTGTGTGGTGATGCCGCCGAAGTCGTAGTTGGCGGCGAGGTCGAACTGGAGGCTTTGGGTTTCGCGCTCGGTTTCCTGGATGTCGCCGCGATTCGGGATGTTGAGCGGGTTGATCCAAGGCGAGAAGGTGGCGACGTAGGGATTGCTCGTCGCGTTGTAGGGGAGCGAGCTGTCGGCGAGAGCCCAAGTGTAGTCCTGGGTGAGTTCGCCGGTCATGGGATTGTAGCGATTGCCGAGGCCGGGCGTGGAGAGGAAGTTCTGGTCGGAATCTTCCTGGTATTTGCGGAGGTTTCCGGCGATGCGGAGATCGATGTGGTCGTTGAGGCTCGTGGTGTAGACGGCGAAGAGGTCTTCGCTGTGGCTGCCGACGTTGCTCCACGGCTGGATGCCGTTGAGGCCGCTCGGATCGATGCCCGGGAGGAGTTTGGGTTCGCCGCTGGTGGAGGTGGTGCTCGGGTCGAGGATGAGGAGCGGTTCGCGGAAGATCCAGTGATCGGCGACGATCGCTTTCACGGTGAGCATGGATTTTTCGTTGATGCGCCAGGAGAGCATCGGAGCGATGGCCCAGTTGCGCATTTTGGCGTCGGAGCCCCAGTAGCGCTCGGTGTCCTGGCCGGAGGCGACGAGGCGATAGGCGAGCGAGCTGCCGGGGGAGAAGGGCCCGCCCATGTCGAGGGTGGCTTTCTGGGAATCGAAGAGACCGACTTGGGCGCGGATCCAGGCGTGCTTTTGGAACGTCGGGGATTTCGTGATGATGTTGAGCGAGCCGCCGGGGGCGCCGGCGGGCGAGAGGATGGAGTTGGGGCCTTTGGTGACTTCGATGCGATCGATGATGGCTTCCTCGATGTTATCGGCGTCGGCGGATTGGAGGAAGTTGTCGACGGTGCGGGCGCCGTTCTGGGTTTCGAAGCCGCGGATGATGAGGCGATCCTGGAACTGGATGCCGCGGCCTTCCTGGACGCCGGCGATGTAGCGAGCGGCGTCGAAGACGCGATTGGGCGCGAGGTCGTCGATCATGTCGCGCGTGATGACCGAGATGGAACTCGGCGTGTCGAGCAACGAGGCGCGAACGCGCACGGCGGAGATGGCGTCGCCGGCGCGGTAACGGTCGTCGGACGTGCCGGAGACGGTGAAGGGGGAGAGTTGGATGACTTCGTCGTCGGTGGATGCTGAAGAAGTCGACGCCGTGGATTGGGCGGAGGCGGGGGCGGTTGCGATCGCGGCGCAGAGGCCGGAGAGGGCGAGACGACGACGAAGCGTCGCTGCGAGTAGTGTGGGGTTCATTTGCAGTTTGGTAGGTTGGTTCGCCGGCGGTTTTTCGCGGCCGGCACTCTACGACGCTGCAAAGGGGAAAATGGGGGAGGGGTGGGGATTTTCGATTTGGGATTTTCGATTTGCGATTCTTGGCGGCGGGGCGGCGCGCTCGGCCTAGAAGGTGAGGGTGGTGGAGAGTTTTAGGTTGAGGCCGGGGGCGGTGGTGATGCCGGTGCCGGAGACACGTCCGCCGGCTTGTTGGATGTAGCCGGCGTCGTCGAGGACGTTGTCGACGTGGAGGCGAAAGAGCCAGCGGTCGTCGGGGCGGTAGGAGAGGCCGAGCGTGGTGACGTAGTAGGGTTTGAGGTAGAAGCTGGTCTGGCCGACGACGTTGAGCGGGGTGAAATCGATGGGCGTGTCGCCGGCGCGGCGGCCGCTGTAGCTGACACCGGCGGTGATCGCGAGGCCCTCGAGATTTTGGCGGAAGCGGTAGTTGAGGAGGAGGGCGGTGTTGCGGTCGGCGACCGCGCGGACGCGGCGGCCGAGGCTGTCGCGCATGCGGAGGTGGCTGAAGGTGGCGATGACGGAGAGGTTGGGCGTCAGGCCGCCGACGAGTTCGAATTCGAGCCCGTGGTTGCCGAGATTGGAGACGAGCGATTCGGGAGCGGAAGGGTCGGTCTGGCGGGCGGGGTTGGGAACGGAGACGTTGCTTTGGGAGATGCGGAAACAGGCGGCGTTGAAGGAGAGGCGTTGTTGGAAGAATTCGGTCTTGAGGCCGATTTCGTCCTGCGTGCCGTCGCGCCAGAGAGCGGTGTCGTTGGCGATGATGGGAGAGGAGTTGGTGGAGTGGCTGTAGTAGAGCGACAGGTTGGGGCGCGGTTTGAAGAGGAGGCTGGCCATCCACATGCGCTTGTCGTCGTCGAGGACGCCGGGTGCGGCGCCGGTGATGTGATTGCGGACGTAGGTGCTCGTATCGTAATGGAGGATACCGGCGGTGGTCTGGATGCGATCGTCGAGGAAGCCGAAACGCTGGTTGAGGTAGGCCTGCCAGTTGGTGAAACGGTTGTCGTAATCGATCGTGGGCGTGTTGGACCAAATGGGTTCGGCGCGGAGACCGGGGCGGCTGAGATCGATGCCGGGCAGCGCGCCGGGGACGGCGCGGCCGCGGCCCAAGCGGCGGGAAAGACCGAAGCCGGTGATGGTTTGGGAGGTGATTTCGCCGAAGCGGTGGCGGGCGGCGAGGTCGGTTTGGAAATTCGCGAGCCGGCGGCGGGTGGATTGTTTGTCGCCGCGGACGGGAATGTCGGCGGGATCGAAGAAAGGGGAAAGTTGCGAGACGTAGGTGTTGGCGGCGGGATCGAAGGCCCAGACGTGGTCTTGGGTGAGTTCGCCAGTGAAAGGATTGTAGCGGTTGGAGAGCGAAGGGGTGGAAAGGAATTCCTGGACGGAGTCTTCGTAGTAGTAGCGGCCGTGGGCGGCGACGCGGAGGGAGATGTTTTCGGCGACGTTGCTGGTGAGGAGGGCGGAGACGTCGGCGCTGTGGGTGCCGACGTGGCTCCACGGTTGAATGCCATTGAGGGCGCGGCGGGAGAGGCCGGGGGCGAGATAAGGATCGGTGGTGGAGGCGTCGACGTCGGCGTGAAGGATCAGAAGCGGTTCGCGGAAGATCCAGTGCTCGGCGGCGATGAATTTGAGCGTGAGCTGGGTGTCGTGGGAAAACCGATACGACAGCATGGGGGCGAAGACGCGGTTGCGGAGACGGGCGTCGTTGGACCAGTAGCGGCGGGAATCCTGGAGCGAGCCGACGAGGCGGTAGGCGAGAGGGCTGTCGGGCGAAAGGGCGTCGGTGAGATCGAAGGAAAGTTTTTGGGCGTCGAACAGACCGAGTTGGGCGGTGATGCTGCGCTCGCGTCGGTAGAGCGGAGATTTGGTGATGACGTTGATGGAGCCGCCGGGGGCGCCGGCGGGCGAGAGGATGGCGTTGGGGCCTTTGGAAATTTCGATGCGGTCGATGATGACCTCGTCGACGTTGTCGGCGTCGTCGGGCTGGAGGAAGTTGTCGACGGTGCGCTGGCCGTTGGATTCGAACCCGCGGAGGATCATGCGATCCTGGAACTGTATGCCGCGGCCCTCCTGGACGCCGGCGACGTAGCGGGCGACGTCGAAGATGCGGGTGGGGGCGAGATCGTCGATGTGATCGCGGGTGAGGACGGAGATGGAGCTGGGCGTGTCAATCAGCGCGGCGCGGACGCGGACGGCGGAGATGGCGTCGGCGGCGCGGTAGCGGTCGACGGGGGTTTCGGAGACGGTGAATTGCGGAAGGATGATGAGGTCGGGGGTGGAATTGGCCACTCGCTCACGCTCGTAGCCGCGTGATGCGGCAATGTTGGAGGGGATTTCGGGGCGGCGGGAGACGGTCATGGGTCCGTCGGGACCGTCGCGGTGAACGGTGAGCGGGGTGCCCGCGAGCATCTGCTGGAGCGCGGCGGAAGTGGTGAGCTGACCGCGGACGGGGCGGGTGGTTTGACCGCGGATGTTGTCGACGAGATAGACAAGTTGTTCGCCGGACTGGCGGGCGAAGGCGGCGAGGGTTTCGGAGGCGTCGCCGGCGGGGATGTCGAAGGATTTGAGGGCCTCGGCGGAGAGCGCTGCCGGGGCGAGAAGGCCGACGAAGACGACGCAGAGAATCGAACGCGGGAGGCGTGCGAGAATGCGGGACGTCATGGAAAGGGGGTGTAGAAACGCCGACACGTCGGGGCGGGCGTGATCCAGCAGAAGGGCGGTGAGGAGGCCAGCGCAAGGTTGCGCTCGACGTAGAGCGCGCGCGGCGCACAGCGCGTGGCAAGCGGGATGGACCTATCTCCTAGCGGGCCTTGTGCAGGAGGACGCGATTCGGGGAGACGCGTTCGACGCGAAGGTCGCCGGACTTGCTGAGAAGATTGATGAAAGACTCGGCGTTGTCGGCGTCGAAATTGCCACCGATGGCGCGGGCGGCGAGGTCGGCATCGACGATCTCCATTTGGACGCGGCTGTAGCGGTTGAAGCGTTCGACGGCGTCGGCGAGCGGGGTGTTTTTGAACATCAGCCGGGGCGCGCGATCGGAGCCGCGTTCCGTGGCGGGGGTGTCGGCGGCGAGCGAGGCGGCGGGGATGCCGTCGATGAAGGCGCGTTCGCCGGCGACGAGGAAGATGGGGTCGGATGTGGAGGCGTCGGTGCGGGCGACTTGCACCTTGCCCTCGGTGACGAGGACTTCGACGCCGGCGACGTGGCGGCGGACGTTGAAGGCGGTGCCGACGGCGCGGACGGAGACATCGCCGGCGCTTACGATGAACGGGCGGGCGGTGTCTTTCGCGACGTAGAAGTGGGCTTCGCCGTGCTGGAGAACGACGCGGCGTTCGGCGGGAGCGAAGGCAACCTCGACGTGGGAGGCGGAGCTGAGGACGAGCGTGGAGCCGTCGGGGAGATCGAGCGATTGGTGTTCGCCGGCGGCGGTGGTGTAGGAGGCGTTGGCGCTTTCGAGCGGTTGCGGGCGGGTGTGGAAGAACGCGAAAGCGAGCGCGGCGGCGGCGGCGAGGCCGGCCGCGGTTTTCCAGAGCGTTGAAAACGGAATGACGCGCGGGCGGGAGGCGACGAGGGCGTCGACTTCGGCGAGGAGCGCCTGGGCGGATGGCGATTCGGGGAGGCGGGCGAGGAGGCGCTGGGTGGCCTCGGCGCGGCGGAAGGCGGCGGCGTGGCGCGGATCGGCGTCGCGCCAGCGTTGGAACGCGGCGGCCTGGGCGGCGCTGAAACCGGCGTCGCGTTGGGCGAGCCAGACGGCGGCGGCCTGGCGCAGGGCGTCGTCGCCGGGATCGGTGAGCTGGCTGGAGCTATCCTGCATGATCGGAAAACAAGCGGCGCTCCTCCAGCAGGCCGCGGGCCGCGAAGTAGTCGCCGCAGAGTTTCACGCCCTTGGCCATGTGGGTCTTCACCGTCTCGGTGGAAATGCCGAGCGTGGACGCGATTTCCTTGTAGGAGTAACCCTTGAGGTAGCGGAGCATGATGACCTGGCGACAGCGGTGCGGGAGCGTCTGCACGGCGTCGGCGAGGATCTGAAGTTCTTGTTGGTGGCAGACGGTCTCGGCGACGTGGGAAGACTCTTCAACGACGCTGGCGGCTTCGGAATGGGTGATCGATTCGGTGGGCGCGTGTTTGCGGCGGCGGAAGAAATCGAGGGCGGCGTTGCGGGCGGCGGTGAAGAGGAAGGCGCGCGGATGGCGGATGCGGCCGGCGTCGTTTTCGCGGAGGAGACGGCGGTAGGTTTCCTGGATGATATCGTCGGCGTCGCGGAGAAGAGGGAAACGCGATTGGAGATAGGCGCGGAGGGCGGGTTCGTGGGGCTGGACTTCGAGGGAGAACCAACGGGATTGTTCTGTTTCCTGAAGCGGCGGCATGGTTTGCGCGGGGTGGGGGTGGCGGATCTGATAGGCCCGGCGTCGCGTCAGTGACAAGCGCGATAACGGCGAGAGACGGGCTTGGACGGGAAAATTTTCAAACTTGGCGATCCCCCATTTCGGGCGGAGAAGCGTCGTCGACATGGCGAGGAGTCGAAGCGTGAAGTGGAATCAATTTTATGAGTGTTGAAACGATCCGGTGGTTGAAAATGTGGCGGAGTGTCGGGGCAGCGATGCTGGCGATCGCGATGAGCGCGGGCGCGGGTGCGGCGGAGACGCGGATCGATCGCGAGGCGCTGGTGCGGCGGCATAATCCGGTGCTGCGCGAAGTGAACTACGAGGCGCCGTTGACGGTGGGGAATGGCGGGTTCGCGTTCACGGTGGACGCGACGGGGCTGCAGACCTTCGAGAAGGCGTATTACGAAAACGGCATCCCGCTCGAGACGATGGCGCGCTGGTGCTGGTTTTCGGAGGAGAATTCGGAGGGGTTCAAGCTCGAGGACGCGAATCGCGACTACACGACGGCGGATGAGCGGGTGTTGGGATTTCCGACGCGGATGGACAGTGACGCGGCGCAGTGGCTGCGGCGGAATCCGCGGCTGCACCCGATGGGGCAACTGGCGCTGGAGTGGGACAAACCGGATGGGAGCGAGTTGGTGCCGGAGGATGTGAAGGATCTGGAGCAGACGCTGGATTTGTGGCGCGGGGTGGTGACGAGCCGCTATCGGCTCGGCGGCGTGCCGGTGGAGGTGATCACGGCGTGTGCTCCGGATTCGGATACAATCGCGGTGCGGGTGAAGTCGGAGCTGGTGCGCGAAGGAAAGCTGCGGCTGCGGCTGGCGTTTCCGCGCGGGCACGATCCGAAGGTGAAGAACACGCCGGCGCTGGACTGGAGTTCGCCGGAGAAGCATGTGACGCGGCAGACGTCGCTTTCGACGATCGATCGGAGAGTGGGCGGCACGACGTATGGCTTGAACGTGGCGTTCAGTTGGGAGCCGCGCGTGCATACGCCCGATGAGATAGGGCAGCGGCTGGTGCATGCGGGGACGCACAAGTTTTTGTTGAGAGGGGATCGCGGGTGGGACGAGTTGGGGGTGGCGATCGGGTTTTTGCCGGGCGAGTCACGCGAGGCGCCGCGGAGCCCTCCGGAGGAAATCGTGGCGGCGAGTGAAAAGCACTGGGCGGAGTTTTGGGGGAAGGCGGCGGCGCTGGATTTGAGCGGGAGCACGAATCCGCTCGCGGAGAAACTGGAAAAGCGCGTGGTGCTGTCGCAGTATCTGACGGCGGTGCAGTGCGTGGGCGGCGTGCCGCCGCAGGAGAGCGGGCTGACGTGCAACACGTGGTATGGGAAGCATCACACGGAGATGATCTGGTGGCACACGGCGCATTTCGCGCTGTGGGGGCGGTCGGATTTTCTGGAGAAGAATCTGGAGTGGTTTCGCGAGCGGCTGCCGGAAGCGCGGGCGCTGGCGCAGAGCCGCGGGCTGCGCGGGGCGCGGTGGGCGAAGATGGTGGGGCCGGACGGACGGGAGAGTCCGGGCGGAAATCCGATGATCGTGTGGAACCAACCGCACCTGGTTTATCTCGGGGAGATTTTGTATCGGGAAAAACCTACACGGGAGACGCTGGAGAAATATCGGGAGCTGGTGCTGGAGACGGCGGAGTGCCTGGCGTCGATGGTGTGGCTGGATCCGAAGCGCGGCGAGTATGTGCTGGGACCGCCGTTGTGGATCGCGCAGGAAATTCACGATCCGGCGGAGAGCCAGAACCCGTCGTTCGAACTGGCGTATTGGAAGTGGGCGCTGACGGTGGCGCAGACGTGGCGCGAGCGATTGGGGATGGAGCGTGACGCGCATTGGGATGACGTGATCGCGAAGCTGTCGCCGCTGCCGGTGGACGCTGGAAAATATGTGGCGCTGGAGTCGGTGCCGGACACGTGGACGAATTTCGCGAGCCGGCACGATCATCCGCAGATGTTGATGCCGCTGGGATTTTTGCCGGAGGCGCCGGGCGTGGATCGGGAGATCATGAACCGGACGTTCGATGCGGTGATGAAGGAGTGGGATTGGGAGACGAAGATCTGGGGTTGGGATTATCCGATGATCGCGATGACGGCGGCGCGGCTGGGGCGGGCGGAGGAGGCGGTGGAGGTGTTGTTGCGCGACGGACCGAACAACCGGTATGCGCCGAACGGGCATTGTCCCCAAAGAAGCGATACAGCGAGCGGACAGACGGGACCGGGACGACGGGAGATCGCGGTGTATTTGCCGGCGAATGGCGCGTTTCTCGCGGCGGTGGGATTGATGGTGGCCGGATGGGACGGAGCGGAAGGCGAGTTTCCCGGGTTGCCGAAGGACGGAACGTGGACGGTGAAGGCCGAAGGATGGCGGGGATTGCCGTGAGAAAGCGCGGTGGTAATCGGTGTAACCAAACACGGGTCAGAGGGGGTGTCGCCGACGGAGCGACGCCGTTCGGACGGCGGAAAGAGAACGGGATCGACGGTTCCGCGGCTTGTCAGAGGGGAAGGGCGTTGCAGATTCGTGGGCCCCTGCTCATGCGCTTCCTCCTCCTCGTGCTTTCGTTCCTGGCTGTCGGTAGTGAAATTTTGGCGACAGGCGTCGGTCCCGTTCCCGCAATCGCGGAGCGGTGGTTGAGCGAACCGTGGACGGCGCGGTGGGTCACGCATCCGGACGCGCCGCGGAACGAGTTTGGCGTTTATCTGTTTCGGAAGGAGATCGAACTCGAGACGGCGCCGGAGAGGTTCGTGGTGCACGTGACGGCGGATGCGCGGTATCGGCTGTTCGTGAACGGCGAGTCGGTGAGCTTCGGGCCGCAGCGGAGCGATCGCTGGGTGTGGCATTTCGAAACGGTGGATCTGGCGCGGTGGTTGAAGCCGGGGAAGAACGTGATCGCGGCGCGGGTGTGGAGTTATGGCGATTACATGTCGTATTCAATCGAGGGCGTGCGGACGGGATTTTTGCTGCAAGGCGACACGGAGGCGGAGCGCGTGGCGGACACGGGCGCGTCGTGGCGCGCGGCGAGGGACGAGTCGTGGTCACCGGTGCCGGTGACGCTGCAGACGTATATCGTGATTGGTCCGGGCAACCGCGTGGACGGTGCGAAGCTGCCGTGGGGTTGGTCGGGCACGGATTTCGATGCGAGCGGGTGGAGCGCGGCGAAGGAGCTGGAACCCGGAACGCCGTATGGGTGGGGCGCGGACATGAATCACTGGCTGAGTCCGCGGACGATCCCGCCGATGGAAGAGCGCGAAACGCTGTTTGCGAAAACGCGGCGGGTGGAAGGCGCGGGCGTGATCGAGAAGGATGGCGGCTTCGTGGTGCCGGCGCGGAGCCGGGCGACGGTGTTGCTCGACAACGGAGTGGAGACGAGCGCGTTTCCGCGGCTGGTGTTGAGCGGAGGGAGGGCGAGCCGCGTGCGCGTGACGTATGCGGAGGCGCTGGTGGACGAAAATGGACGGAAGGGAAATCGCGACGAAGTCGACGGGCGGAAAATCCGCGGGGTGGCGGACGAGTTCGTGACGGACGGCGGGGAGCGGCGCGAGTTTGGGGCGCTGGATTATCGCACGTATCGGTATGCGCAGCTCGAGGTGGAGACGGCGGACGAGCCGTTGCACGTGGTGGAGTTTCGGAGCGGATTCACGGGCTATCCGTTCGAGGAGCGCGGGACGTTCGCGAGCGACGATGCTTCGTTGCAGAAGATCTGGGAGGTGGGCTGGCGGACGGCGCGGCTGTGCGCGTTCGAGACGTATATGGATTGTCCGTATTACGAGCAGTTGCAATATGTAGGTGATACGCGGATACAGGCGTTGATCTCGCTGTATGTGAGCGGGGACGACCGGCTGATGCGGAATGCGATCGAGCAGTATGACCGGTCGCGGATCGCGGAAGGGCTGACGCAGAGCCGGTATCCGTCGGTGGTGCCGCAGGTGATCAACACGTTTTCACTCTACTGGATCGACATGGTGCACGACTACTGGATGCACCGGGCGGACGATGCGTTCGTGCGCGAGAAGCTGACGGGCGTGGACTCGGTGCTGGGCTGGTTCGAGCGGCGGATCGACGAAGAGACGGGGCTGCTGGGGCCGTTGAAGTATTGGTCGTTTGTGGACTGGGTGGACGCGTGGCGGTGGAATCGCACGAAAGGCCGCGGGGGCGAGCCGCCGGGCGTGGCGGAGGGCGGGTCGGCGGTGGTGACGCTGCAACTGGCGGGAACGCTGGGGCGGGCGGCGGAACTGTGGCGGGCGTTTGGCGACGAGGCGCGGGCGCGGAAGTATGAGGCGCGCGCGGCGGCGTTGAAGCGGGCGGTGGTGGAGCGCTGCTGGGACGAGTCGCGTAGGATGATTGCGGATACGCCGCAAAAGCGGACGTTCAGCCAGCATGCGAATACGTTCGCGGTGCTGTCGGGCGCGATCGAAGGCGAGCAGGCGAAGGACTTGATGAAGCGCGTGGCGGACGATCGCGAGATCGCGCAGGCGTCGACGTATTTCGAGTTTTACGTGCAGCGGGCGTTGAAACGCGCGGGGCTGGGCGACGAGTATCTGGCGCGACTGGGCCCGTGGCGGCAGATGCTGGCGAACGGGCTGACGACGTTTGCGGAGAGGTTGGATCCGACGCGGTCGGATTGCCACGCGTGGAGTGCGTCGCCGGTGTATGAGTTTCTCGCGACGGTGGCGGGTGTGGAGCCGAGCGCGCCGGGGTTTGCGGAGGTGCGGGTGGAGCCGCATCTCGGAGCGTTGAACGAAGTGACCGCGCGGGTGCCGCATCCGAGCGGAGACGTGCGCGTGGAGTTGAAACGGAAAGGCGCGGGGGTGGAAGGGCGCGTGGCGCTGCCGGAAGGCGTGAGCGGGGAGTTTGTGTGGAAGGGGAAGCGCGTGGCGCTGCGCGGCGGGGAGCAGGCGGTGCGGGTGGAGTGAGGCCCCTCGCTCACGCTCGTAGCCACGATCTACTCGAACTGCTTTTTGAACTCGGCGAATTCGGCGCGGAGGGCGGCGAGCTCGCGTTCGAGATGGATGATGCGGTCGTGAGTCGAAGGCGCGGGAGGGGTGGCCGGGGCGCTGATCGGTTCACCGGCGTTCGGCGCCGTGGCGATGGGCGGCGGCGAGAGAAGTTGGGCGAAGCGGGATTCCTTGGTGCCGGGCTGGCGGGGGAGCTTCGTAACGAGCGGCTCGGGGGTGTAGGTGACGAGCGAATCGAGGGTTTGCTCGGTTTCGGCGAGCGTATCGAAAAGATAGAGACGCTCGCTGCGGGTGCGGAGTTCGCCGGCGGTTTGGGGGCCGCGGAGCATCAGGACGCAGAGGATGGCGATTTCGGCGGGGGTGAGGACGAAGCGGTCGGGGAGCGTGTGCTTGTAGCGGGCGACGCGGGAATCGGCGCCGTGATAGAGCGTGGCGAGGCGTTTTTCGCGGAGGCCGTCGAGGGCGCGGGTGACGGTGGTTTCGTCGTAGGAGACGACGGGATCGCGCGCGGTGAGTTGATTGCAGGCGTTGACGAGCGCGTTGAGGGAGAGCGGGTAGTTATCGGGCGTGGCGATGGATTTCTCGACGAGGGCGCCGAGGACGCGGAGTTCTTCGGGGGTGAGGGAGAAGTCCATGGGAAAAGCGTGAGTGGAAGCGGCGCGCTCGGAGAGCGCGCCCTACCGGCGCTGCCGCGCGACGGGTTTATTTCGACCAGGTGTCTTTGAGGGTGATGGTGCGGTTGAAGATGAGTTTGGAGTCGAGAGATGAGAGTTGAGAGTCGGGATCCAAGGCGAAGTAGCCGAGGCGTTCGAATTGGAAGCGGTCGGCGGGTTTGGCGTCGGCGAGGGAGCGCTCGAGTTTGGCGGTGACGATCTCGAGGGAGTTCGGGTTGACGTGCTTCAGGAAATCTTCGGTGGCGCCGGGTTCAGGGACGGTGAAGAGGCGGTCGTAGAGGCGGACTTCGGCGTCGATGCAGTTCGTGGCGCTGACCCAGTGAATGGTGCCTTTGACCTTGCGCGTGGCGTTGGGCTGGCCGGCGCGGGTGGAGAGGTCGGCGGTGCAGCGGAGTTCGGCCAGGGCGCCGGAGGCGTCTTTGACGATTTCGTCGAGCTTGATGATGCAGGCGTATTTGAGGCGGACCTCGCCGCCGGGTTTGAGGCGGAAGTATTTTGGCGGGGGAACTTCGGCGAAGTCGTCGGCTTCGATGAAGACCTCGCGGGTGAGGGCGATTTTGCGGGTGGTGGGATTTTCGTCCTGCGGGTTGTTGGTGGCGTCGCACTCGATCGTTTCACCGGCGGGGATATTGGTGAGGACGACCTTGATGGGTTTGAGGACGGCGAAGCGGCGCTGGGCGAGGGCGTTGAGCTCGTCGCGGATCGCGTGCTCGAAGAGGGCGATGTCGGTGGAGCTTTCGTATTTGGTGACGCCGACGCCCATGACGAATTTGCGAAGAGCGCTGGCGGGGATGCCGCGGCGGCGGAGGCCGGAGAGAGTGGGGAGGCGGGGGTCGTCCCAACCGGCGACGATCTTCTCGTTGACGAGCTGGATGAGCCGTCGCTTCGAGACGATCATGTAGGTCGGGACGAGTTTCGCGAATTCGTATTGGCGAGGGAGCGGGCGCGGGAGATCGAGGGATTCGAGGATCCACTCGTAGAGTGGACGGTGAACTTCGAACTCGAGCGTGCAGATGGAATGGGTGACGCCCTCGATGTAGTCCGAGAGGCAGTGGGCGAAATCGTAGAGCGGGTAGATGCACCACTTGTCGCCGGCGTGGTGGTGCGGGATGTGGCGGATGCGGTAGAGGAGCGGGTCGCGCAGCCAGATGTTGGGCGACGCCATGTCGATTTTCGCGCGGAGGGAACGGGCGCCGTTGGGAAATTCGCCGGCGCGCATGCGCTGGAAGAGGTCGAGGTTTTCCTCGACGGAGCGATTGCGGAACGGGGACTCGCGGCCGGGTTTGTCGGGGGCGCCGCGGTAGGCCTCGGTTTCCTCGGGGCTGAGGTCGTCGACGTAGGCTTTGCCACGGCGGATGAGTTCGACGGCGTAGGCGTAGAGCTGTTCGAAGTAGTCGCTGGCGAAGAAGGGCTCCGCCGTAGCTGAGAGCTCAGAGCCCAGAGCTGAGAGCTCGACGGGGGCGAGGTGGTAGTCTTCGCGACCGTTGATGAGCTGTTTGGTGGGGGTGGCGCCCTTGGGTTTGAAGCCGAGGGTGTGGTCGGCCCAGCCGTCGATCAGCCAGCGGACGTCGTTGGTGATGGATTCGACATACTCGACGTCTTCCTTCGTCGGGTTGGTGTCGTCCATGCGGAGGTTGCACTGGCCGTTGTTTTCGCGGGCGATGCCGAAGTTGAGGCAGATGGATTTGGCGTGGCCGATGTGGAGGTAGCCGTTGGGCTCGGGAGGAAAGCGGGTGACGATTTTCGGGTAGCGTTGTTCGGCGACGTGGGCGGCAACGATGTCACGAATGAAATCGCTGGGAGCGGGCGGAGCGGAAGGAGCGTTGGACGCGGCGTCGGCGGACATGAGCGGAGAGAGTGAACGGTGAAGGTGGGGCGCGCGGAGCGATGGCGCAACGATTGGTTTTCGTTGCGGGAGGCGCGAGAGGCGGATGGGTGGCGCGGTTTATTTCCGCTTTTTGCGGAAGGGCGCCTGCGAAGCGGGGGCGGAGGGGGGGGCGCCGTCGGAGGCCATTTCGCGGAGGACGCTGGTGAGGTAGGGGATGAGCTGCTTCTTGCGGCTGACGACGCCGGGGAGGTCGAAGATTTCGTTTTGTTCGACGTGGGCGTAGGAGATGCGCTCGATGAAGCCGGCGTCGCCTTTGACGAGGAGGAGAGAGTTTTGCGTGTTGATGTCGGTGACGAGCAAGGCGGCGAAGGCGAGGCGTTCTTCTTCGCGAAGCGATTGAAGCGCGGCGGCGATGGGTTTGGCGTTTTGCCAAAAGTTGCCGAAACCGAGTTCCTCGACTTGGGAGACGGAGAAGCGGACGCCTTCCTCCTCGTAGATCTTGTAGTCGGAGCGGACGACGGACTCGGGCGGGTTGGCGAGGATGACGGAGCCGGAGTTGAAGATTTCGTCCGCGAGTTTCTTGGAGTTGACGCCGGCGATCTCGGCGAGCCACGCGAGCAGGATGGCATCCTTGCGCGTGGTGGTGGGGCCGTTGAGGTGAAGGGTGTCGGAGATGAGGCCGGACATCATGATGCCGGCGATCTCGGGGGACGGGAGGATGTTTTCGCGGCGGAAGAGGTCGGCGATGATGGTGCAGGTGGAGCCGACGGGTTCGTTGATGAAAAGGATGGGCTGCTGGGTGTTGATAGCGCCGAGCCGGTGGTGATCGAGGATCTCGGCGATGGTGACCTCTTCGGCGCCGGTGACGGCCTGGGACATCTCGTTGTGATCGACGAGGACGAGGCGGGTTTGGGTGGGGCGGAGGAGGTCGGTCTTGGTGATGATGCCCTCGAGTTTGCCGTCGTCGGTGGTGACGAGGAAGGCGTGCGGGGAGCGCGCGGAGAATTTTTTGCGGATGTCGGCGATGCGGGTGTCGGCATCGACGGTGGCGAATTCCTTGTCGACGATCCGCTCGAGCGTGGAGGCGGTGCGGACGATCCAGGACGTGGTCGCGGAATCGTAAGGGCTGATGATGATGCTGGTGCCTTTCTCGCGGGCGAGAGCGAGGATGTTGTCGTCGATGTCGATGTTGCTCGTGATGACGAGGGCGCGGACGCCGATTTCGATGGCGCGCTGTTGGATGTCGGCGCGGTCGCCCACGATGATGATGGACTGGGCGGCGGGGATGTTTTCGCGGATGGAGATGCTCCAGAAGGAACTGATGTCCATGGTGCCGAGGCGGACGTAGAGCTCCTGGATGGACGTTTCGTCGACGAGGTGGAGCGCGCGACCTTCGAGGGTGCGGGCGATGTTGGCGAGAGAGGTGCGGACGAGACGGAGGAGCCGGGGTTCGCTGAGGCGCGGAATGAAGACGCCGCCGAGGGTGGAGAGAGAGATGGTGCCGACGATCTCGCGGTTGGCGGAGGTGACGGGGACGACGCGGATGTCGTGGCGGTCGAAGATGGCGAGGGCCTCGGCGCAGGTGGCGTTTTCGTTGAGGGCAATGACGTCCTTGATCATGAGATCGCGGACACGCGGGCTGACATCGCTGAGGTAAAGGGGAAGCGGTTGGCGGAAGCGGGAGAGGATGGTGTCGATGCGGGCGTTGGAGTTGCCGCAGCGGGCGGCGATGTAACCGCGTTCGCCGCGGGCTTCCTTGAAGGCGGCGTAGGCGATGGCCGAGCAGATGGAGTCGGCGTCGGGATTTTTGTGTCCGATTACGTAAGTAGGAGCGGTGGAAGGCGTGGCGACGGGCGTCATGCGGGTCGGTGAGATTGGCGAGGAAAGCGTGCGGTGGAAGCGCAATAAAAAGGCCCGGCGCGGGTGCGACCGGGCGGAAAAGGACAGGGGAGGTGGGGTGTTGTTTCGGCGAAGGGGAGGCGAGGAAGAGGTCAGTTGTCGGGTTGGGCGGGGGTGCCGTTGGGGGTGCCAATGACGGGGCCGGAGGAGGTCTGGGTGGCGTAGATGCGGGCGGTGGCGGGGATGGCTTGGCGGATGTCGGTGACCTTGCGGCCGGTGGTGGGAGAGGTGAAGGCGTCGACGGTGGAGTTGTAAAATTGGACGTTGCCGCCGAGGAAGACGACGAAGCCGCCGGTGTCTTTGTAGACGCCGCTGTCGATGTGCCAGGAGCCGTTGGGTTGGAGACCGCGAGTGAAGGCGATCGGCGTGGTGGGCGGGTCGCTCATGCGGACGCCGCCGACGAATTCCCAGGAGAGCGAAGCGGTGGTGAAATCGTTGGCGAGCTGGCGGCGGGTGGCGTCGTCGGGGTTGAGGATGGCCGCGGGGAAGGTGCCGTTGAAGAGCGGATCGTTCTTGGCGATGTAGAACGAAGGATCGGCGAGGAGGTTGTTTTTCGCGAGAATGCCGGGCCAGCGGTGGACCGGGCTGCCGCCGGTGACGAGGGAGGCGAGGGCGGTGGGGTCGGGGAGCCGGTCGTTGTGGTCGCCGGCGTAGAGGAGGGCGGCCTTGTGGATCTCGCGTAGGTTGGAGGCGTCGACGGCGCGCTGGGCTTTTTCGCGGACGGCACCGATGGTGGGGATGAAGATCGCGGCGAGGATGCCAATGATCGCGATCACGGTCAGCAATTCGATGAGCGTGAAGGCCGCGCGCGTCGAACGACGAAAGGAGTGGCGCATGGGGAAAGCTGGGACGTGCGCACAGTCGGGATGATTAATGCAAGGCACAAGCAGAAACTCCCGGGTGGGAGCTGGACAAAACTTTCGGCGCGCAGCTACGTTGACCGCAGTTATGAAGATTTACCTCGATGGCCAATTCGTCGACGCCGCCGACGCGAAGATTTCCGTGTTCGATCACGGTCTGCTTTACGGCGACGGGGTCTTTGAGGGGATCCGGCTCTACGATGGAAACATCTTTCGTTTGGACGAGCACCTCGAGCGGCTCGAATATTCGGCGAAGGCGATCCTGTTGAACATTCCGCTCACGCGGGCGCAGATCGCGGAGGCGACGTGTGAGACGTGCCGGCAGAACAATCTCAAGGATGCGTATATCCGGCTGGTGGTGACGCGCGGCGTGGGCGATCTCGGGTTGGCGCCGTGGCTGTGTCCGAAGCCGTCGGTGTTCATCATCGCGAGCAAGATCTCGCTTTATCCGCAGGAGCATTACGACAACGGCCTGAGCATCGTGACGGTGCCGACGCGGCGGATCAATCCGGCCGCGCTGCCGCCGACGGTGAAGTCGCTGAACTATCTCAACAACATTCTCGGCAAGATCGAGGCGAAGCAGTTTGGTGCGCTCGAAGCGATCATGTTGAACGACCAGGGCTACGTGGCCGAATGCACGGCGGACAACGTGTTCATCGTGCATAAAGGCGAGATCGTGACGCCGGCGGCTTCACAAGGGGCGCTGAAAGGCGTGACGCGCGGGACGATCTTTGACGTGGCGAAGGAGCTCGGGATTCCGATTCGCGAGGCCAATATGACGCGCTACGACGTGTGGTGTGCGGACGAGTGTTTCCTCACCGGCACGGGCGCCGAGGTGATTCCGGTGGTGAAGTTGGATGGCCGCGAGATCGGCACGGGCAAGCCAGGGTCGGTCACGCAGCGTGTGCTGGAGTCGTTCCGACGCCGTGTGCGGACGGAAGGCACCCGAATCTGAGGCCGCGAAGCGCGGTGGGAGCACCGCGCGTTCATTGGCGGTCAGTGTGTGCCACGTGTGCGCCGAAACGCGCACGTGGTGTGCAAGTGCGGCCCGCGGAAAAAAGCGCGGTCGAGAGTTCGCCCGGCACTTGCCAGCGGGAGCGGGCGTGGCATGGTTGGTGCAGGAACACTTCCGACTGAAAATGGCCAACCCTCTCAAGTGCGATCTCTGTTCAAAGCCTGCGACGGTTCACCTCACGCAGATCGTGAACAACAAGGTTCACAAGGTGGACCTCTGCGAGGAATGCGCGCAGGCCAAAGGCGTGACCGACCCGAGCGGGTTTTCGCTGGCCGACCTCTTGTTAAAGGCGTCGCTGAATCCGGAGCCCGCGACGTTGTCCGGCGTCCGCTGCGAGCAATGCGGTTTTTCGCCGAGCGACTTCAAGAAGCACGGGCGCTTCGGTTGTCCGGCGTGCTATGAGACCTTCACGAGCATGGTCGAGCCGATGCTCGACAGCATGCACAAGGGGACGTCGCACACGGGCAAGGTGCCGCAGAAGGCCCTGGCGCGTAAGACGCTGCACGAAAGACTTTCCAAACTCGAACTCGACCTCACCGCTGCGATCAAATCGGAGCGTTACGAGGACGCCGCGCGTTGCCGCGATGAAATCAACCAAGTCAAACAGACCTTTGGGCAAAAGCCGTCGCGTTAAGCCCATGACGATCGCTTCGCTCATCGACTCGTCTTCCGAACTGACCGATTCGGCCAGCGCCAAGACGGCCGTCGTGTTGATGACGCGGATACGACTCGCGCGGAATCTCGCCGGCACGCCGTTTCCCGGTTGGGCGAAGCCCGCGAAGCGCGGGGAAATTTTCGGCACCTGCCGCGAAGCGGTGATGACGACCTCGCCGATGAAGCGAGGATTAAGCGTGGCCGTGGACGAGTTGAGCGATCTCGAGAAGCAGATTCTCGTGGAACGCCACTTGATCAGTCGCGAACTGAGCGGCGCGAAGAGCGGCTCGGGCGTGGTGATCAGCAAGGACCAGTGTTTTTCCGTGATGATCAACGAAGAGGATCATCTGCGGATTCAGGTGCTGCGCGCGGGCTTTCAGCTCAAGAAGGCGTGGAACTCGATCAACGATCTCGATTCCGCGATCGAGGATCAGTTGGACTACGCGTTTTCGCCGAAGCTCGGGTATCTGACGGCGTGCCCGACGAATCTCGGCACGGGGATGCGTGCGTCGGCGATGATGCATCTGCCGGCCTTGGTGATCGCGAACCAGATGGAAAAAGTGGTCCGCGCGGTGAATCAGCTCGGGATGGTTGTCCGCGGTTTGTTCGGCGAAGGCTCGGACGCGAGCGGAAGCATTTTCCAGATCTCGAATCAGACGACGCTCGGCGAATCGGAGGATGAGATCATCAAGCGGCTGGGCAGCGTGCTGACCTCGATCATCGAGCATGAATTGAATGCGCGGCAGCGTTTGCTGGAGGCGGATCCGGGCAAGTTGTTCGACAAGATCGGACGCGCCTACGGCATCCTGCAGAACAGCCACGTGCTCAGCTCGAGCGAGGCGATGAACCTGCTCTCGTTGCTGCGGCTTGGCACGGATTTGAAGATCTTCCCCGAGGAGAATCGCGCGAAGATCGACCGGCTGTTCATCGAAGCTCAACCCGGGCATTTGCAACACGCTCAGAAAGGCGAGTTCGAGCCCGGACAACGCGACCTGTTGCGGGCAGGGCGGTTGCGGGCCGAGTTTGCGACTTTCCCGCAGCCCAACTTTACTTTCACCGCCGACGGGTCGAATTAACCCTTTAATAAACAACACATGTCCCAAGAACCCATGAACAACTTCACGCCGCGCGCGCAGCAAGTGCTCGCGCTGGCACGCAAGGAGGCGGACCGTTTTCACCACAATTACGTGGGCACGGAGCACATCCTGCTCGGGTTGATCAAACTCGGCCAAGGTGTGGCGGTCAGCGTCCTCCAAAAAATGGGTCTGGACCTCGAGACCGTCCGTTCTGCCGTCGAGAAGCAGGTCGGCACCGGACAGGAGACCAAGACTCAGGGCAGCATTCCCTACACCCCACGCGTCAAAAAAGTCCTCGCCCTCGCGGGCAAGGAGGCGAAGACGCTGAATCACTCTTACGTCGGCACCGAGCACATCCTGCTCGGCTTGCTGCGCGAAGGCGAAGGCGTGGCGGCGCGGGTGTTGAAGTCGCTCGACATCGACATCGAGCGCACGCGCAACGAAATCCTCCGCGAACTCGATCCGCAGTTCTCGAGCAGCCAGAGCGGCGATGTCCCGGGCGAAGAAGCCACGGCCGGCACGCCGCAGCGTGGCGGTGGCAGCGAGGACAAGAAGGAAGTGAAGACGCCGGCGCTGAAGGCGTTTGGCCGCGACCTCACGGAACTCGCGCGCAAGGGCGAGATGGATCCGGTGGTGGGGCGGAAGAACGAGATTCGCCGCGTCATTCAGATCCTTTGCCGTCGCACGAAGAATAATCCGGTCCTCATCGGCGAGGCCGGCGTGGGCAAGACGGCGATCGTCGAAGGCCTCGCGCAGGAAATCGCGAGCGGCGCCGTTCCGGAGATCCTGCTCGAAAAGAAGGTCATCACGCTCGACCTCGCTCTCATGGTCGCGGGCACGAAATACCGTGGTCAGTTCGAAGAGCGCATCAAGGCGGTGATGGACGAGATCAAGCGCGCGAAGAACATCATCCTGTTCATCGACGAGCTGCACACGATCGTCGGAGCCGGCGCCGCGGAAGGCGCGATGGATGCGTCGAACATCTTCAAGCCCGCGCTTTCCCGCGGTGAGCTGCAGTGCGTCGGCGCGACGACCCTGAACGAATACCGCAAGTATATCGAAAAGGACTCGGCGCTCGATCGTCGTTTCCAAGCCGTGAAGGTCGAGGCGCCTTCGGTCGAGGACACCGTGCTCATCCTGAAGGGCATCCGCTCGAAGTATGAGGATCACCACAAGGCGGTCTTCACGGACAAGTCGATCGAAGCGGCGGCGAAACTTTCGGATCGCTACATCACGGGCCGTTTTCTGCCCGACAAGGCGATCGACGTCATGGACGAAGCGGGTTCGCGCGCGCGCATCGGTGCGCTGACCCGTCCGCCGGATGTCGAAAACCTGACGAAGGAGATCGAGCGCGTGTGCGCCTTGAAGGAGAAGGCGATCAGCGAGCAGCATTTCGAAGAGGCCGCGCGTTATCGCGACCAGGAGAAGCAGCTCCGCTTGAAGCAGGACCAGATCACGGAAGAGTGGAAGAAGGCGCGCGAAGAGAAGCGCGTGACCATCGACGAAGACATGATGATGCAGGTCGTCGCCGACTGGACCGGCATTCCGCTCAGCCGTATGGAAAAGAAGGACAGCGAGAAGCTGCTTTCGATGGAGAAGGAATTGCAGAAGGCCGTCATCGGCCAAGATCAGGCTTCCGTCGCCATCGCTCGGGCGCTGCGTCGTTCGCGCGCCGACTTGAAGGATCCACGTCGTCCGATCGGATCGTTCATGTTCGTCGGGCCGACGGGCGTCGGCAAAACGATGCTCGCGAAGCAGCTCGCGGCGCAGATGTTCGGCAATCAGGACGCGTTAATCCAGATCGACATGTCCGAATACATGGAGAAGTTCGCGGTCTCGCGTCTGGTCGGCTCGCCTCCGGGCTATGTCGGCTACGATGAAGGCGGGCAGCTCACCGAAGCAGTGCGTCGCCGGCCCTATTCGGTCGTGCTCTTCGACGAAGTCGAAAAGGCGCATCCGGACGTCGTGCAGATTCTCCTGCAGATCTTGGAAGACGGTCGTTTGACCGACTCGCTGGGACGCACGGTCGATTTCCGCAATACGATCATCATCATGACTTCGAACGTCGGCGCGCAGCTCCTGCAGCGTCAGACCTCGATGGGCTTCGGTGCGATCGGGCAGGCGGCGAACGACGCCGAGAAGATGCGCGAAAAGGTGCTCGAAGAGGCGAAGCGCGTCTTCAAGCCCGAGTTCCTGAATCGTATTTCCGACATCATCTTCTTCCGCCCGCTCGGGAAGGAAGACTTGGTGAAGATCGTGGAACTCGAGACGGCGAATTTCGCGAAGCGTCTGGCCGAGCGGAAGATCACGCTGGAGTTCACGCCGGAGTCGAAGCAGTTGCTCATCGAGAAAGGCTACGACGAAAAGTATGGCGCGCGTCCGCTGCGCCGTGCGGTCGAGCACTATCTCGAGGATCCGCTCGCCGAAGCGTTGCTGCGCGGCGATGTGAAGGACGGCGAGCCGTGCATCGTCGATCGCGAAGGCGACAAGCTGGTATTTAGACAAAAGGCCCCCGCCGCGGATAGCGGCGTGGCGCCCTGATAAAACAAAGGCGACCACCCGCCGCCAAAAAGAAACCCCGCCCCCCGAGAACAACGGGAGCGGGGTTTTCTGTTGTTGGAGCGGGAACTGGCGGGGAATTGGAAGCGCGGTGAGGGCACCGCGCCTCCAAGGAGGACTTCGAATTACGGCACCTCGTAGACTTCGGCGAGGGCGACGCCGGTGCTGTTGCCCGCGCCGGAAACGACGACGGTGTAGACGCCGGGATCGAGGGTGACGAGGAGCGCGGCGTCTTTTGAGCCGGCGGCGAAGGGCTGCGCGCCGACTTGGGCGGCGAGCGTGGCGAGTTCGCCGGCGTTGTCGGCGGTGCCCCAGTCGTCGTTGGTGGCGATCGGCTCGGTGACGCCGTGGCGATGGAGGGCGATGCGCGGATCGGCGAGACGGCTCGAGACCGTCGTGAGCACCGGACCGGCGCCGCGGACGAGAACGCGCGTGGCGGCCTGGGTGACGACGAAGCCGGCGATGAGAACGTCGTTGCCGCCGCCGACCGTCGAACGGCCGGAAATGGCGAGCAGGCGCGGGGCGTCGGCGGCGTCGCTGCCGGCGTAGACTTCCACGAGGGCGATGCCGGTGGTGTTGTTCTTGCCGCTGACGACGGCGGTGTAGGGGCCGGCGGGGAGGTTGGTGAGATACACGGCGGCGTCGGCGCTGGTGTTGCTCGCGAGCGGTTGGGCACCCAGGGCGGCGCTGGCGGCGAGGACGCCGTCGTCGCCGGACCAATCATCGTTGGTGGCCGTGGCGGTGGATTGGCCGATGCGGATGACGGAGAGCTGCGGGTCCTGGAGGGTTTGATTGGCGGGAACGCCGAGGTTGGCGAGCGTGGGGCCGACGCCGCGGACGAGGAGCGGGAGCGAGCCGCTGCCGCCGCCGGTGGCGAAGCCGGCGATGAGGACGTCGTCACCCTGGCCAACGAAGGCGCGAATCGAGATCGCGGAGAGGCGACCGTAGCTCGACGGTGTGAGCAAGGTGAGCGAGACGGCGTTGCTGGTGACGGTGCCGGCGGTGTTGGTGATGTCGACGGTGTAGGTGCCGGCGTGGGACGACTGAACGTTATTGAGCGTGAAGGTGGCGCTGGTGGCGCCGGGGATCACCTGGCCGTTGCGCTTCCATTGATAGCTGAGGCCGGTGCCGCTCGCGGTGACCGAAAAGGTGACGCTGCCGCCGGTCGTGACGCTCTTTGACTGCGGCTGTGCGGAAATGGTGGGAAGCGACGTGCCGCCGTTGTTGTTACCGCCCCCGTTATTTCCTCCTCCGTTGTTACCACCGCCGCCACCGGAGTCGCTGGAGTCGAGATGACTGATCGAGCCGAAGAGGAGCGCGGGACGTTGGACTCCGTTGTGAACCGCTCCGACGTTGAACAGAACGAGATCACCGACGAACTGAAGGTCGTTGAGATCTCGCGTGTCGATCGCGGAGAAGGCGGGGTGCGTGGCGAAGTTGATCACTTCGGTGGCGCCCGTGCCGCCGTCGACGGGGACGCGGGCGAGGATCGGCTGGAGGCTGGAGTTGGTGGCTTTGAAGTAGGCGTAGTTGCCGTGCAACCACAGGCCGGTCGGGCTGCGGAAGTTTCCGGGGACGCCGCCGCTTTGGACGAGTGTGATCTCGCCGTCTTTCGCTCGGTAGATGCCGGTGGCGTTCATGCCGCTGGCGTAGAAGAGAAGCGTGCCGTCGTTCGCGACGACGCCGCTCATGATAGTCAGAAGAGTGTCGTTGCCGACGACGGTGGTGTTGTCGACGACCTTGGTAAGGGTGCCGTTGGAGTAGCGGTAGATGCCGTGGCGCTCGACGTTGTCGTAGTCGAGATTGCCGCCGGTGAAGAGCACTTGGGAGCCGTCGGGGCTGAGGATGAGTTCATTGTCCTCGCCGAGCCGGAATTTCGTCGAAGTGCCGGGAACGGTCGTGGTGTTGTCGACGACGACGGAGATGGCGCCGTTTTCCTCGACGTAGAGGCCGCGGCGACTGTCGGGGAGGGTGAAGTTAACACCGTTGTTGGCGAGGAAGTAGAGCCGGTTGCCGTCGGGCGAAAGGGCGGCGGCTTCGAGTCGGTGGAATTTGCCGTCGCCGGTGCCGTTGGGCTGCGTGGTGATGCCCTTCGCGACCACGGTGGTGAGAGCGCTGTTTTGGTAGCGATAGAGGTAGCTGGTCGCGAAGCCGCCGCCGCCGATGAGTGCGACGCGGTTGCTGGCGGCTTCCTGGACGACGAGCGAGGAGTAGGTGAAGCCTTCCTTGTCGGCGATGACGGTGTCGGAGTCGGCGATGAGCGTGGTGAGCGAGCCGTTTTCGTATTTCAGCAGCGCGGCGCGGGTGGCCTCGAAGTTCGTGGCGGTGCGCGGCGTGATGAAGACGCGGGTGCCGTCGCTGGCCAGTTCCATGGAGTGGATGGCGGAGTCGCCGGGGAAGCCGGTGGACGAGCTGAGCAGCGTGGTGAGTTGGTTGTTTTTATACTGCAGCAGGGCGGTGCGAAGCGGAACGCCGCTGGTGGGCGCGGCGACGACGAGGCCACCGTCGTGGAGAGCGTAGCCCTGGAGATTCCCCGTGATGACGGTGTCGGTGCCGGGGATCTTGGTCACGCCGACTTGCAGAGCGACGGTGAAATCGTCGGCGGACGGAGTGTTGCCGCCACCGCCGCCATTGCTGCCACCGCCAGCGGTGCCGTCGGTGGTGAAGATCAGCGCGGCCGTGGCGGGAAAATCGCGGCTGCCGACGGCGACGTATTTGCCGTTTCCATACGCGAAGTCGTTGATGGCGGTGTAGACGAACCCGCCGCCGAACGAGGGGAGCGACCCGAAGTCGCTCCAAGTCTGTCCGTCGGCGGACGATTGGAACGCGGTCGGGCCGAAGGCGAGGAAGCGATCGTTGACGAAGCGGATGTTGCCGGTGCCGCCCGGCGTGGTGTTGGTGCGGGTGACCGTGGTGAAGTTGACGCCGTCGCTGCTGACGGCGTTGTTCACCTGGCTGTAGAAGAACCATACGCCGTTGCCGTATTCGACGCGGAAGCCTCCGAGGACGCTGAGTCCGTTGACTTTCGTGAAGGTGATGCCGTCGGTGCTGGTGGCGACTTCGCCGCCGCCGTTGGTGGTGATGAACCAGCGGCCGTCGCCGTAGGCGACGTCCTGGACGGCGTAGATGCCTTGCAAGCCGGTAGTCTGGGCGTTCCACGCCGAGAAATCGGTCGAACCCATGAAGAGCATGTTGGCTCCCCCGCCGAGCACGCGTCCCTGGCCGAAATCCATTTCCGCCGGCGATGTCGCGTTAATGCCGACGTTCGCCGTGGTCCAGGCCACACCGTCGGTGCTGGTGAGCGCGAGCGCGACCCCGGTGCCGCCGTTCAGGCCGGCGGGGATGATCAGGAACTTTCCGTCCAGGAAACGCACGCGTGCCGCGCTGCCGGAGGTGGTGATGGATGTCGTGATCGTGCGGGCGGTCCAGGTGGAGCCATCGGTGCTGGTAGCGTAGTGCAGCGTGCCGCCGGACATCGCGGATTGAATGGCGACAAAGATGCCGTTGCCGAAGGCGACGCTGTTGAGCTCCGTGATAGGAGCGCCGAGACCATGATCGAGGTTGGCCCACGTGGGCGTCTGCGCGCGCAGCAGGGGCGAAGCGAAGACGAGAATAAGGACGAGGGCTGGACGGAGGAATGCGTGCATGCGCGCGCAGTTTAGCGGCGCGCAGCGGAGGCAGACATACGCATGCGTGCGTATCGGGGCGCCACTACGCAGGAATGCGTAGCCCGGGCGGCGCGTTACTTCAGCCGGAGGCGTTCGGCGGCGGCGAGGGCGGCGGCGGCGCGGGTTTCGCAGCCGAGCTTGCGGAAGATGTTTTCGACGTGCTTGTGCACCGTGCGAACGCTGGCGCCGAGGATGACGGCGATGTCGGGATTGCCCTTGCCCTGGGCGATCCAGAACAGCACCTCGGCTTCGCGCGGGGTGAGGCCGAGCGAGAGCAGGGAGGCGGGGCCGGGCGGTTCGCCTTTTTCCTCGAGGACGAACATCATGAGATCGTCGCGGCCCGGCTCGGAGAAGCGGCGGGCGGTAAGCGGCGAGGTGGAGGACAGGAATTCGGCAGGGAGCACACCGCCGGCGTAGGCGGGAAAATGCTTGTGGAGCAGCGCGTCGGCGAGGTGGGTGCTGAAGACGATGTGTTGGTCGCGGTCGACGAGGACGACGGCGCGGTCGAGCGATTGCTTCAGTTGTTGCTCGGCCTCGATGCGCATCTCGAGTTCGTCGGCGAGCGAGCGTTGGAGCGCGCGGATCTGGAGGTGCGCGGCGACGCGGGCGAGGACTTCGGGCGGGTAGACGGGTTTGGTGATGTAGTCGACGGCGCCGCTGGCGAAGGCGCGGACTTTTTCGTCGGGCTCGTCGAGCGCGGTCATGATGAGCACGGGGATGTCGCGCCACTCGGGATGTTTTTTCAGGCGATCGCAGGTGGCGAAGCCGTCGAGCTCGGGCATGACGAGATCGAGGAGAATGAGATCGGGCTGATTGTGCTCGAGGAGCTGAAGGGCGCTGCGGCCGTTTTCGGCGACGAGAAGTTCGTAGCCGGCCTCGGTGAGGGCATCGAGCATCAGCGAGACGTTGGCGGGGGTGTCGTCGACCACGAGGACTTTGGCTGGATTCATGAACGGGGGGCGGCGTTGAGACTGAGGGCGAGCTGGGCGCGGATGCGTTCCATTTGGTAACCGCGCGCGAGGGCTTCGAGATCGGTGAGGCGATGGTCGTGGGGATGCCGCCGACGAAGCGCGGTGAGTTGTTCGCGCAGGTGCCGGATCTCCCCGCGTTTGGCAATTGCGAGGAGAGAGACGAGCTCTTCGGTGGAAGCGAGCGACGGGGCTTGGGGCGGGAACGGGTGCGCGCTGTCGCCGTAGCGCCAGACGAGTCCGAGATGGAGCGTGAGTTTTGCGATGAGATCGGTTTCGCGAAACGGCTTCGGGAGGAAGTCGTCGCAGCCGGCTTCGAGCGCCTTGTCGCGGTTGAAGGAAAGCACGGACGCGGACATCGCGATCAGGATGGGCTTGCGCGTCGCGGGCGACGGACGGAGTCGGGTGGCGACTTCGAGGCCGCTCATGCCGGGCATGCGAAGATCGAGGAAAACGAGGTCGGGGCGGAACTCGGCGACGAGCGCGAGGGCGGCGGGACCGCCGGCGGCTTCGCGGAGTTCGAAGCCGAGCGGGGCGAGCAGCTCGACGAGGACGGAGCGGTTGATCGCAACATCGTCGACGACGAGGAGGCGGCGGCGGTCGCCGCGGTAGCCGATGGGAGGACGCTGCGCGGGCTCGGCCGCGGGGGTGTCCGACGAGAGCTCGTCGAGTGGAACGGTGAAGGAGAACGTGCTGCCGACGCCGGGCGCGCTTTCGAGGGCGAGGTGGCCGCCCATGAGTTCGACGAGCCGTTTGGCGATCGCGAGACCGAGGCCGGTGCCGGGTTCGGGTGGACGGCCGTCGACCGGTTGTTGGAACGGTTGGAAGAGGCTGGCCTGATCTTTTTCGGAGATGCCGACGCCGGTGTCGTCGATGGTGAAGCAAAGCTGAGAGCTCAGAGCCGAGAGCCCAGAGCTGGGGGCGCGTGCGACGCGGAGGGCGACGCGGCCGGCGGGGGTGAATTTGATCGCGTTGCCGAGAAGGTTGTCGAGGACCTGGCGGAGTTTCTGGGCGTCGCCGACGACCATGGTGGGGAGGTCGGCGTCGGCATCGAGGGCGAAGGCGAGTTCCTTCTGAGTGGCGCGTGGTTCGAAGGCGGTGGCGATGTCGTTGAGAAGTTGCGGGAGGTGGAACGGCGCGGGACGGAGCTCGAGTTTGCCGGCTTCGATTTTGGAGAAATCGAGGACCTCGTTGATCATGCGGAGCAGGTGTTCGCCGCTGGTCTGGACGATGCGCAGACGCTCGCGATCACGGGAGACGATATCGGGAGATTTTTGGAGAACTTGCGCGTAGCCGATGACGCCGTTGAGCGGTGTGCGGAGCTCGTGGCTCATGTTGGCGAGGAAAACGGATTTGGCCTTGTTGGCGGCGGCGAGCTCGGCGGTGCGCTGGGCGACGAGTTGTTCGAGGCGGGTTTTTTCACGCGCGGCGCGAGCGAGGCGCCAGCGGATGAAGCCGAAGACGGCGATCACGCCGGCGGCGAAGTAGCCGAGGAGCGCAGGGGTGCTGCGATGGAAAGGGGGAGCGACGCTGAACGTGAGGCGCGCGGGGCGGCTGACGTTGTTTTCGGCGTCGATGGCGCGGACCTCGAAGGTGAACGGACCGCCGGCGAGATTCGTGTAGGTGGCTTCCTCGCGGCCGGAAGGTTCGGACCATTGATCGCTGAAGCCGAGCAGGCGGGTTTGGTAGGCGATGCCGGCGCCGTAGTCGAAACGGGGAGACGTGTAGCTGATGCGAATCGGGTCGGGCGACCAAGGCAGGGTGGGAAGGCGCGTGCCGTCGCCGACGGACTCGGAGCCTCCGTGGTGTTGAAAATCGCGCAGAAGGACCTGCCAATCGATTTCGGGCGTGGCGAGTTTGGCGACCTCGAGACGAAGCAGGCTGTCGATCCCTTTCACCCAGAGCACGCCCTCGTTGTCGTCGGGTTCCCAATACAACACTTGGGCGCCGCTGAGGCCGATGATGTCCCAGAGCCGGCGGGGAGCGTCCTGCCAGCGATAGCTGCCGTCGGGCTGGCGGCGGAAGCGTCCGAGTGGGCGCTGCGTGACGGCCGGGTCGTTTGTGGCCTGGGCCCAGAGATCGCCATCGGCCGTGGCGAAGATCGGCCGGATCGAGCCGTAGCGTTCGCCGTCGATCGGGAAACGCGGATCGGGTTCGAAGCGATCGTGAGTGGGATCGTAGCGGAGGAGGCCGAGCGCGGAGGCGAACAGCGGGCCTTGGGGCGAATCAAACACCTCGACCCAGCCATGATCGACGAGGCGGCCGTTCGCTTGATTGTAGCTGGTGACGGAGGCCTCGGACCACGGCTGGCCGGGAGAACGGTCGACGCGGTGAAAACCGCGTGAGGGCGTGCCGAGCCACACGGTGCCGTCGGCGGTTTCGCAGAGGGTGCGAACCTCGCCAAGGCCGTCGAAACGGGCGATGAGCTGGAGGCGGTCGTCCTGCCATCGCGCGATCGCGAGGCCGTTGCGAACGCCGACGAAAAGGGTGTCGGGCTCGCGTTTCGACCAGACGGGATGAAGCGCGAGCTGGTCGAGCGGGAGAACGACGTCGGTGCGGTCGTGTTCGCGGAGGCGGACGATGCCTTCGGGCGTGCCGATGAGCAGGCCGGACGGGTGGCTGGCCATTTCGCGGGGATTGCGGCCGATGGTTTCGACCTTCTCGAAGCGGGCGGCGGAGCCGGAGGGAGGGTTGGCAGGAACGAGGCGGAGGAGGCCGTCGAGCGTGCTGACGTAGAGTCGGTCGCGATGGCGCCAGATGCCGTTGATGATCGGCTGGCGGAGTCCGTTGTGATGATCGAAGATTGTCGCGCCGTCGTCGGGATCGAGGCGCGTGATGCCGCCGTCGGTGCCGATCCACAGCGCGTGGTCGCGGTCGACGAAAACGGAGCGCACGGCGGGATCGATGACGCCCTGGCCGAGGGAGAACTGGTCGAAGGCCGTGCCGTCGGGCGAGACGATCACGATCCCTTCGCCGAGCGTGCCGATGACGATGCGTCCGTCGGAGAGGACCGCGCCGCAACTGATTTGGGTGCGCAGAAGGATTTCGTCGGCGGCGGTGGGCCAGCGATGGAGGGCGCGATCGTGCCAGGTCCAGAGGCCGGATTTACCGGCACCGAGGAGCAGAGAGCCGTTGGCGCGCGGCCAGAGGGCGAGGGAAGGCGCGTCGCGCACGACCTCGTCGGCGACGAGGAGTTTGAACTCGGAGCCTTCGAGCCGCAGCAGTCCGACGCCGGGTCGATGGACGAACGTCTGGCGGGAGGTGGCGAGAAGTTGGGGGCGGGCGGTGCCGGCGGGCAGGGGGAGCAGCTCGAATTTGTCGTTTCGCCACGAGAGAACGTTTTGGTGCGTGGCGAAGAGCACGCGGTCATCGCGCACGACGATGCCGTGGGAAAATCCGATCGGCTTGATTGAATCGGGCAGTTGCTCGACGAGGGAGTGAAACGCGAGGCGACCGACTTCGTCGGGTTCGAGAAAGCCGACGAGATCGTGGGCGCCGACGTAGAGGCGCTGGCGGGCGGCGTCGGTGGCGATGAAGTGGGAGAAGACGGAAGGAACGGAGTGATTGCTCCACTGGCTGCCGTCGTATTCGAGGATGGCCTGCTGGCTGGCGAAGTAGATGCGGCTGTCGGCCCGCTGGACGATGCCGCTGATTTGTCCCGGAGCGGCGAAGTCGCGGTGGCTGAAATTGCGGGTGATGGAGCGTCCGTGTTCCCGTGCAGGCGCGGCGAAGAGCAGCGAGGGGATTGTCCAAGCAATGAAGCCGAGGAGAAGAACGCTGGGCCGGACCACGGCAGCGAAGCGAAGCGGGCGGGCGGGGGCGGTCAATCGCAGGGACGTCGCCTACGCGAATTTACGTAGATGTCGCGGCGGAGAGTCGGGCTAAGGTCAGCCGAGTGCGACGAGGCCGTGCTGGGAAAGTTTGCGAAGAAAGTTGCGCAGGGCGTCGTCGCCGACGTGAGCGGCGGTGTGGCGGCGAAGTTCGGAGAAACGGGTTTCGTGGGTGTTGAAAATCAGGTGGAGCGTGTCGGCGGTCGCGGCGGAAAACGTGAATTTTCGATTCAACGCGAGGAGCGTGAGCGTGGGTTGGCCGGACTCGTGGACGATTTCCGGTTTGTGACGCAGCAGGGAGCGGATGGGGAAGTCGTCGCCGGGAGGAAGGGGATCGCGGGTGGCTTGCGAGGGAAGTGAGAAGAGCGCACGCGGTGCGGAGCGGAGATCGTGGTCGCGCAGGAAGTCGTCGAGGTCGACCGTTTCGAGACAGCGGACGAGGGCGGCTTTCAAGGCGGTGAAGTGCCGCAGGCGTTCTTCGGCGGGGTCGAGTCGAGGGAGGTCTCGACGAAAGATCTCTTCGTCGACGAGACGCGAGGAAAGCCATTGAAGGAAGTCGAGGCCGGTCTGGCGGGGGATGGAGAACGTGAGATGAAGCGTCGGCTCGGCGAGGGCGGTCGCGACGTGCCACCAACCGCGCGGAAGATAGAGAAGATCGCCGGGTTCCAGGAGACCGTCCCAGAGCGGGGTTGCGGGCGCGGGGACGGGAGGAACGGCGTAGCGATCGGCGGTGACCGGATGAGGCCGGCTCATGCCGTAGACTTTCCACGCCTTGCGTCCGTGAAGATGAAGGATGAGGACATCGTGGTCATCCCAGTGGAGGTCGAAGCCGCGCGACGTGCCCCAGCCGGCGTAGAGGTTGACGTGGACGCGTTCGCCGCAGGCGAGTTCGAGCGATTCGGCGATCGCCCGGATGGCGGGCACCTCGTGGTGGATGTTGTCGATGATGAGCGTGGCGCCGGCTTCGAGTTGGGCGGCGACGTCGCTGGAACGAAGCGGGCGTCGGGTGGAGTGGACGTCGCGATACAGGTGTTCGGGGAGGAGTGCTCCCTCTTTGGCGAGTTTGAGTGAAGCGGGCTGGCGCTCCATCACGCGGTTCAGTTCGGACCACGGAAGGATATTGGCGTAGCGATCGGCGGAGCCTTTTTGGAGGAGGTGGGCGCGGCCCCAGTAGCGGGAAAAGAATTCGTCGGAAGAAAGCGGGGCGATGGTCTGGTCGAAGGTGGAGAGGGGCATGGCGAAACCAAGAAAGGGAGGGGCACAAAAAAGGCGGCCGCGGGGCCGCCCGAAAAGATGTTGGAATTCCGGCTGGCGCTTAGCGAGGCCAGCGACCGCCGTCGTTGCCGCTGTTGCCCATCGCGGAGGTGGGGGAATCCTGACGTTGCGCCTCCGGGGAGGACTGGGGCTGCTGGGGCAGCGACTCAACGTGGACGTCGTCGAACGGGGGGATGGTGGAGTTGGGGTTCATGTGAGTAAGCGCGACGAGGGCATGGCGGGAGATGCAAGTTGTCAACGCTGCGTCGGGTGCGGGGGAGAGGAATTGGGGGAAGCGGCGCGGGGATCAGGCGATGAGATCGCTGGCGCGAAGATGAGCGCTGAGGCGCGCACGAAGTTGCTCCATTTGGTAGTGGCGCGCGAGGGATTCGAGTTCCTGCAGGCGCGGGTCGGTCGGGTGACGCTGGTGGAGCGCGGCGAGGTGTTCGCGGAGCGGGCGGATTTCGCCGCGGCGGGCGATGTCGAGAAGCGTGCGAAGTTCGTCGGCGGAGACGGAGGCGGCGGAGTCCTGAGTGGCGCATGGGTGAGCGGCGTCGCCGTAGTTCCATTCGAGGCGGAGGTGGCGGGCGAGCTTGGCGGTGAGATCGGACTCGCGAAAGGGTTTGGGGAGGAAATCGTCGCAGCCGGCTTCGAGGGCTTTGTCGCGGTTGAACGAAAGCACGGACGCGGACATCGCGATGAGTTTCGGACGGGGCGTGGTGGAGGGGAGGGCGCGCAGGTGGGCGGCGAGCTCGAAGCCGTCCATGCCCGGCATGCGCAGATCGAGGAAGACCAGGTGCGGGGCGAATGTCGGCATGAGCTCGAGGGCTTCGAGGCCGCTGGCGGCTTCGCGGATTTCGAAGCCGAGCGGGGCGAGGAGTTCGACGAGGACGGAGCGGTTGGTGGGGACGTCGTCGACGACGAGCAGGCGGCGGCGTTCGCCGTGGTAGCCGACCGGAGCGCGGGCGGCGGGTTCGGACGGAACGGCGTCGGTGGGGACGATTTCGAATGGGATCGAGAAGGAGAACGTGCTGCCGGAGCCGGGAGCGCTTTCGACTTCGAGTTTGCCGCCCATGAGTTCGACGAGGCGTTTGGCGATCGCGAGGCCGAGGCCGGTGCCGGGCTCGGGTGGGCGTCCGTCGACGGGTTGATGGAACGGTTGGAAGAGGGCGCGTTGGTCGGCGGCGGAGATGCCGACGCCGGTGTCGTGGACGGAGAAGTGAAGCTGGGAGCTTAGAGCTGAGAGCCCAGAGCTGGAAGAGACGGCGCGCGTGACGTGGAGGGCGATTTGGCCGGCGGGGGTGAACTTGACGGCGTTGCCGAGGAGATTGTCGAGCACTTGGCGGAGTTTCTGCGCGTCGCCGATGACGGTGGTGGGAAGATCGGGAGCGGCGTGGAGAGTGAAGGTGAGATTTTTCTGGGCGGCGCGCGGTTCGAGGGCGCTGGCGATGTCGCGGAGGAGCTGCGGGAGATGAAACAGCGCGGGGCGGAGCTCGAGTTTGCCGGCTTCGATTTTGGAGAAATCGAGAACCTCGTTTATCATGCGGAGCAGGTGCTCGCCGCTGGTCTGCACGATGCGGAGACGCTCGCGATCACGCGGGGCGATGTCGGGGGATTTTTGGAGGACCTGCGCGTAGCCGATGACGCCGTTGAGCGGCGTGCGGAGCTCATGGCTCATGTTGGCGAGGAAGACGGATTTCGCCTTGTTGGCGGCTTCGAGCTGGGCGGTGCGCTGGGCGACGAGTTGTTCGAGGCGGCGACGCTCGCGTTCGGAGCGGCGGAGACGCCAGCGGATGTAGCCCGAAACGAGGCCGAGTCCGGCGAGCGCGTAGAAAGCGTAGGCGGTGGGGCTGCGCTGCCAGGGTGGGGCGACGGAAAAGGAAATACGCGCGGGTTCGCTGATGCGGCCCTCGCGATCCTCGGCCTGGACCTCGAAAGTGAAGGGACCGCCCTCGAGACGGGTAAACGAGAGGGTGGCTTCGTCCTGCCAGTCGGACCAGCGGTCGTCGAAGCCGAGGAGGCGGGTGCGGAAGCGGACATCGTTGCCGTGAAGAAACGTGGGGGCGGCGAATTCAAAATGGAGGCGGTCGCGCATCGGCGCGAATTGGAGGAGAGGGGTGTCGGGGCGCGGAAACACGTCGAAGCCGTCGGGTCCACGCACGTGGCGGATGACGGCGCGGAACGACGGCGCGGAATCGAGGGGAGTGCCCACTTCGAAGCGCATCATGCCATCGACGCCATTGACCCAGAGCGTGCCGCGGTCGGGATCGACGGCGTCGGGTTCGTAGACGAGGAGCTGAGCTTGACCGAGGAGATTGGCGACTCGGCGGGAGAAAGGCTGCCACGTCCAACCGGAGTCGTCGCGGACGTAGCGTCCGAGGAGATTGTTGAGGCCGGCTTCCTGGCCGAATTCCTGGCTGACCTCCCAAGCCCAGAATGAGTCGCCGGGTCCTTCGGCGAACCAGCCGGGGGCGGAGCCCGGGCCGCTGCCCTGCCATTTGGGTTCGGGGACAAACTGCTGCCGGGCGGGATCGAAGCGGTGGAGGCGGCCGGAGTGAGTTTGGAAGAAAAGTTCGCCGTGCAGAACCATGACGATGCCGAACCCATGCGTGAGAGATTCCTCGCTCGCAGACGGCGGTTGATCGAGGATGCCGCCGGTGGAATCGTCGGACCAGCGGAGGCGAAAGATGCCGCGGTCGCGGGTGCCGAGCCAGATGTCGCCGGTGACGCGGTCCTCTTCGATCGAGCGGACGTTGGTATCCAGATCGGCGATGCGCCCGAGGTCACGCCATTGGCCGGATTCGAAACGGAGCGCGCTGACGCCGGTGGCGCGACCGAGATAGACGAGGTTGGGATCACGGCGGGAGACTTGGAGCGTAAGGACGTCGTCGGCGGTGGGGAGGACCGGCTGAATTCTTTCCTGGACGTCGAGGCTGAGCACGCCGCGGTTGGTGCCGACGAGCAGGAAGTCGTGGAACGGTTTCACGGCCCAGACCTGGGCGTCGACGTCGGGGTGGCGGACGAAGTGGGCGGGCCGATCGCCGCTGGCGGGGTGAAGGCGGTAGAGGCCGTCCCAAGCGCCGGCCCACATGTCGCCGCGGAAGCGGGCCATGTCGCTGATCACGTCGCGGCCGAGGCCATTGAGCCGGTCGAAGAGCGTGTAGGGGCGGCCGAATTCGACGCGGGCGACGCCGCTGTTGGTGCAGAGCCAGACGTTGCCCTCGAGGTCCTGTCCGACGTTGAGGACGGATTGGTTGTCGAGGCCGAGGGAAGTGTCGACGAAACCGAGGACGCGGCCTTCGGGCGAGAGGTGGACGACCCCGGAGTGGTCGGTGGCGAGGACGAGGGTGCCGTCGCGAAGGCGCCGGCCGATGTTGACGCCGCCGGCTTGGAGCAGGCGATCGGCCTCGGTGGGAACGGGCGAGGTCTCGTGAAGCGAAACGCGGACGATGCGACCGTCGCTCAACACCTGGGCGAGGGCGCCGTCGGGAAGACGGAAGAGAACGAGGCGGGTGCTGGCGGCGATCTCGGGGGCGTCGCTGACGAGTTGGAAGTCGTCGTCGTGGAGCCGCAGGAGGCCGCGACCCTGGCGGAGAAGGTAGAACTCGCCATCGAGTTGTTCGCCCCATTGCCAGACATTTCCCCCGAGATCCCAGGTGCGCATGTGTCCGTCCTGCCAGCGGTGAACGGCGCGGCCGGTGACGAAGTAGACGCCGTCGCGATGGACGAAGACGCCGCGCAGGGTGCCGGGGGCGCGGTGCGATTCGGGGAGGGCGTAGTTGAGAGAATGATACGTCCAGTGGCCTTGGTCGTTGCGTTCGAGGAAGCCGATGGCGTCGATGCCGCCGACGTAGATGCGGCCGTCGGGCGCGGGGGCGAGGGCGCGGACATTACGGGCCGGAATGGAGATTTTTTCCCAACGGACGCCGTCGAAGAAGAGGGCTTTTTCGAGTCCGCCGAAGAACATCAAACCGTCGGGATGCTGCGCGGCGCACCAGACCTGGTTGTCGTCCTTGTAGTCGCGCGGAAGATACACCTGAACGGGCGGGCGGCCGCGTTCGGAGTCGGGCGAGCGCGAGGCGGCGGAGGCGGAGGTAAGGAGGACGAGGGAAAGGAAAACAAGACGGCCGAGGGGAATCCGAACGGCGGGGCGGACGGCGGGCGAGCGGACCATTGGCACCGAGCGCAGCGGAAGCGGGTTCGGGGGTCAATGCGCTCCACGGCGCGTGACCCAATGCGCGGCGGGGGCACGGCGCCTCCATTGGAAGGGAGCGAGCGGCTGATTTATCCCAAGCTGCGAAGGTAATCGAAGCTGTAGAGGCCGGTGCGGTGGCCGTCGCTGAAATCGAAACGGAGGGCGTAGTTGCCGACCTGCTCCCAGGCGAGGACGCGCACGCCGGGGAAGCGGCGGGGGCCGTCGCCGCCGTATTGGTTGCCGAGGATGTCGCGTTCGCCCTGGGTTTCGGCGGAAGGCGAGGCGGCGCGGAGACGTTCGAAAGTGAAATAGGATTCGGCGCCGTCGTCCCAGACGATGGCGACCTCTTCGCCGATGAGTTGGATGTTGGTCGGGCGGTGCATGGAGCGAGAACGGGGAATTTTTGGACAAGAGGCAACGGCGGTCGGTGAAAGGAAGTGACACTTATTCACGGGGAAGGAGGGCGAATGTTTGGGGGTGGGCGTTGCCAAAGCGGGGATCGCGGGTCTGTTGCGCGACGATGGAGGCCAAAGAAACAGAGCGGTTGCCGCGGATCGTGGTGGTAGGGGCGGGATTCGCGGGGCTGACGTTTGCGCGGAAGTTTCCGAGCGAGCTCGCGATGGTGACCGTGGTGGATCGGCAGAATCACCATCTGTTTCAGCCGCTGCTGTATCAGGTGGCGACGGCGGGGTTGTCGGCGGTGGACATCGCGCAGCCGGTGCGGACGATCGTGCGGCGGAAGAAGAATCTCGAAGTGTTGATGGCGGAGGTGAAGGGAATCGATCTGGCGGCGAGGAAGGTGCGCGTGCGCGGAGGCGTGAGCCGCTATATCGTCGATGATGAGTTGTCGTATGATTATCTGGTTTTGGCGGCGGGCGGGCGGACGAGTTATTTCGGGAACGATCACTGGGAGAAAGTCGCGCCGGGGTTGAAGTCGTTGGATGACGCGCTGCGGATTCGGCGGCAGATTTTGTTGGCGTTCGAGCGGGCGGAGATCGAACCGGACGAGCAGCGGCGGAAGGAGCTGATGACGATCGTGGTGGTGGGCGGCGGGCCGACGGGCGTGGAGCTGGCGGGAACGTTTGCGGAGCTGGCGCGGACGGTGCTCGTGCGGGATTTCGATCGGATCGATCCGACGCGGGCGAAGGTGATCCTGATCGAGGGAGGCGACCGGGTGTTGAAAACGTTTCCGGAAGATTTGTCCGCGAGTGCGCAGCGGCAGTTGGAGAAGCTGGGGGTGGAGGTAAGGTTGAACACGCGCGTGCAGGATATTCGCGCGGGCGAGGTGGAATTGCCCGGGGGAGAGGTGTTGCGGGCGGCGAATGTGATTTGGGGGGCGGGGGTATCGGCGACGCCGTTGACGGAGATGCTGGGCGTGGAGCTGGATCGCGGAGGACGGGTGAAGGTGCTGCCGGATTTGAGCGTGCCGGGGTATCCGGAGGTGTTTGCGCTGGGCGACATGGTGTCGCTGGTGGACAAGAATGGCGTGGTGGTGCCGGGCGTGTCGCCGGCGGCGATTCAGATGGGCGAACACGCGGCGAAGCTGATCGCGCGGGAGTTGAGCGAGCAGCGGCGCGGATGGGCGGAGCGGGAGGCGTTCGCGTATTGGGACAAAGGATCGATGGCGACGATCGGGCGGTCGAAGGCGGTGGCGCAGCTCGGGAAGTGGCACTTCAGCGGGTATCCGGCGTGGCTGGCGTGGTTGTTCGTGCACCTGGTGTTTCTGGTCGGATTCAGGAACCGGCTGTCGGTGTTTTTTCAGTGGGTGTATTCGTATCTGACCTACAAGCGCGGGGCGCGAATCATCACAGGGATGAAGGGAACGGGACCGGCGGGATCGGCATAAGGGCCGAGGAAGCTGCACGGGAAAGTGGATTTCGGATTGCGGCTAAGCCCGGCGGGGGAAACGGTTTGGGCATGTTACCCCTTCGATTTGCGGTCCGTGTGGTGGCGTGTGCGGTTGGCGTAAGTTGGGCGGCGGGAGGCGCGAGTCGCGCGGCGGAGGCGCAGGTGAACGTGGAGGCGACGCAGGTGGTCCGGACGGTCGACGATCTGATGATCGGGTTGAACACGGCGGTGTGGGACAATGCGCTGACGACGCCGCAGACGCTGGAACTGTTGAAGGCGGCGGACGTGCGGACGTTGCGTTTTCCGGGCGGCTCGACGTCGAACACCTACGATTGGAAAACGAACCGGAGTTATCAGCCGGGGACGCGGACGCTGAACAATTGGGAATGGACGAATGACTTCGACGAGTTCGCGGAGGTGGCGCTGGCCTTGAAGGCGAAGGTTTACATCACGGCGAACTACGGTTCGGGCACGCCGGAGCAGGCGGCGGAGTGGGTGCGTTATTCGAACAAGGAAAAGGGCTACGGGTTCAAGTATTGGGAAATCGGCAACGAGAACTACGGGGATTGGGAGGAAGACATCCATCCGTTGAAGCACCATCCGGAGACGTATGCGGATGAGACGAAGAAGTTCATGACGCTGATGAAAGCGGAAGATCCGACGATCAAGATCGGCGTCGTGGTGCTGGCGGTGCCGACGGAGGAGGATTCATGGACGACGCGCGTGTTGGCGCGGCTGGCGGCGATCGGAGCGACGCCGGATTTCGTGGTGTATCATCGCTACCCCTATGGGCCGGGCGGAGAGAATGACGCGGGATTGTTGTCGGGCGGAACGATGTATGAGCCGAACCGGACGTGGGCAGTGGATGCGGCGGCGATTCGGAAGATGGTGAACGACGCGTTTGGCGGGGCGGGAGCGGGCGTGGAGATTCACATGACCGAAAACAACTCGGTGTGGACGGAGCCGGGGAAGCAGAGCACGAGCCTCGTGAACGGATTGTTTTACGCGGACAGCTTCGGCCAGATCCTGCAGACGGAGTTCAAGAGCTTCGTGTGGTGGGGGCTGCACAACAGTCCGCCGCGCGACGCGGCGGGCCGGTTGCTGGGCAACATGAGTCCGTCGTTGTATGGCTGGCGGAACTACGGCGATTACGGCGTGCTCGCGACCGATGATCCGGGGGTGGGATCGGTGACGAACGACCCGCATCCGACGTATTGGGTGATCAAGCTGCTGCGGAATTTTGCGCGCGGCGGAGATCAGATCGTGAAGGCGACGAGCAATCAGGCGCTGGTATCGGCGTATGCGTCGAAGCGGACGAACGGGATGGTGTCGGTGCTGTTGATCAACAAGAGCCCGACGGAGGCGGCGAACGTATCGTTGAAGGTGGACGGGTTTCAGGCCTACGCGGCGGCGCCGGTATTGAGTTATGGGATACCACAGGACGAGGCGGCGCGCTTGAAGACGAACGGGCGGGAGATGGGGGTGGGCTCGGCGCGACGGACGGGGGCGAACGGGGAGTTCACGACGACGCTGGCGCCGTATTCCGTGAACGTGGTGACGTTGTATCCGCCGAATGTGACGTCGCGACTGGCGGCGCTGGCGGCGCGGTGTCGCGCGGGGACGGGAGATCAGACGTTGATCATGGGTTTTGTGGTGGAGGGAAAGAAACGCGTGCTGGTGCAAGGCGTCGGGCCGGGAATCGCGGCGAGCGTGCCGACGGCGCTGACGGATCCGTTGCTGCGCGTTTACCGGCTGACGGGCGGAGCGTGGAGTGTGGAAGCGGAGAACAACGACTGGGTGAACACGCCGGAAATTTTGCAGGTGCGCAGCCGGTTGGGGGCTTCGGCGGTGGCGGAGGGATCGAAGGACGCGGCTTTGTTGGAGGAGCTGGCGGGGGGAGTTTATACGGCGCACGTCACGACGAGCGGCGCGGCGGGGGTGGCGTTGGTCGAGGCTTATGATGCGGACGAGGGCGGGAGCAGCCGGTTGAAGGCGCTGTCGACGCGGACCGTCGCGGGAGCGGGCGATGACACGTTGATCACCGGAGTGGTGTTGTCGGGCAACGGACCCAAGACGGTGCTGATTCGCGGTTTGGGGCCGACGCTGGCGTCGCAGGGCGTAACGGGAGTGTTGGCTGATCCGCAGTTGAAATTGTTCCGGATGGCGGGCGGGACTTCAGATCAGGTGGCGGCGAATGACAACTGGGGCGGGACCGCGGAATTGAAGGCGGTGTTCAAGCAGATCGGTGCGGGCGATCTCGAAAGCGACACGAGCAAGGATGCGGCGTTGTTGGTGACGCTGGATCCGGGCGTTTATTCGGTGCACTTGTCGGGCGCCGGGGGATCGACGGGCGTGGCGCTGGTGGAGATTTTCGAGGTGGATTGAGGCGCGGTGAGGGCACCGCGCCTCCATCCGGATCAAAGCCGCACTACGATTTGAGGAGCTGGCGGTAGAAGGATTCGTAGCGGGAGACGATCGTGTCGGGCGAAAACGTGGAGCGGGCTTTTTCGCAGGCGGCGCGGCCGAGGCGTTCGCGTTTGGCGGGATCGACGAGGAGCGACTCGACGGCGCGGGCGAGATCGTCGGGCTGGGCGGAAGGAACGAGGAGGCCGTCGACGTCGTGCGTAATGACTTCGGGGATACCGCCGACGGCGGTGCTGACGCTCGGGCAGCGGAAGGCCATGGCTTCGAGGATGCCGAGGCAGAAGCTTTCGGAGTCGGATGTGAAGAGAGCGACGTCGGCGGCGTTGAGGTAGTCTTCGATGTCGAAGACGTTCTGGCGGATGATGAGGCGGTCGGAAATACCGAGTTGTTGCGCGGCGAGTTGAAACGGGGAGAAGTCGCCGCCGGCGAGGATGAGGAGCTTGAAGGCGTGGCGGCGATCGATGCGCGCGATGGTTTCGAGGAGACGGTCGATGCGTTTGACGGGGCGCAGATTCGAGAGGTGGACGAGAAGCGTCTCGTTGGGCGCGAGGCCGAGTTCGGCGCGGATCGTTTCGGGCGGGCGCGTGACCGGGCGCGGGGAGAAGAAATTGTGGATGACCTCGATCGGGCAGTCGGGGCCGAGGACGCGGTGCGTTTCCTGTTCGAGGAAGCGGGAGACGGCGGTGACGGCGTCGGAGCGAACGAGCGCGTGGCGGACGGCGGGGCCGTAGCCGGGATCGCGGCCGAGAAGCGTGGTGTCGGTGCCGTGAAGCGTGGTGATGAGTTTGGGGCGGCGATCCGGCGGGAGCATTTCGAGCGCGAGGATCGCGGCGGTGGCGTGCGGGACGGCGTAATGGACGTGAAGGATATCGAGGCCAAAGTCGCGCGAGACCTCGGCCATTTTCACGGAGAGCGGGAGCGTGTAATCGGGGTATTTGAAGAGGTCGTAGTCGTTGACGACGACGGGGTGGAAAAAGACGTGAGCGGCGTCGACGGCGATGCGGAACGGACGCTCGTAGCTGATGAAGTGAATCTCGTGTCCGCGACGCGCGAGCTCTTCGCCGAGAGCGGAGGCGAGGATGCCGGAGCCGCCGACGGTGGGGTAGCAGGTGATGCCGATTTTCAGGGGGCGGGCGGCAGGCATTTCTGAGGTGAAACCACGAAACACACGAAATACACGAAAGAGGTGATTTCCAGCTTCCGGGGGAGGCTAGAAGCGTCGCGCGGATTTGGATACGGCGGCGAGGGAGGGGACGACGAGGGGGTCGTTGGGCCAGAGGGGGAGGGCGTGGGAGACGCCGGCGCGGAGGCCGTGGAGCCGGGCGCGTGTGAGTTGGAGTTCGCCGTAGTTGCGAGTTTTTTGTTGCGAAGCGTGGGCGTCCATCGAGGCGGTCCAGGCGGCGAGGACTTCGGGAGAAGAGATGTCGACGAAGATGGGCGTGATGTCGCGCGGGTCGGCGTCGGCGGTGACGGAATAGTAGAAGAGATGGTCGATCGCGTGGGCGGGCTGGCGGCGGAGTTCTTTCAGGCCGCCGTAGCGGGCGAGGCGGGCGGCGTCGCGAACGAGTTTGCCGAGGCGCCAGTGGTCGGGGTGTTGGTTTTCGACGAGCGAGGGCGCGAGGACGATCGACGGGCGATAGCGACGGAGGAGGGCGGCGAGTTTGATCGCGTGGGCCGCCTTGATTTCGAGGTGGGCGTCGCCGTCGAGCTCGAGGAACTCGAACGTGGCGCGGAGGTGTCGGGCGGCCGTAGTGGTTTCGTGGAGACGCTCGCGCGGAGTGCCGTTGGAGGCGGATTCGCCGCGGGAGCAGATGACGAAATGGGCGGAGCGACCGGCGAAGGTTTCGCGGGCGATGATGCCGCCGCAGCCGAATTCGATGTCGTCGGGGTGGGCGCCGAAGGCGAGGAGGTCGATGGATTTATTCGGTCCAGGCTTCATCGGAGCGGTCGATGGGGTCGCGGTTGACGAAAGTGATGTCGGGGGCGTCGGCTTTGTTCAAGTAGGCCTGTTCGCCGGCGCCGGCGATGTAGTGGGTGCAATGGAGGACGGATTGCATCCAGCGAAGGCGCGTGTCGCGGGTCGGGGTGATCTGGTCCTTGGTGAAACTAACGGGCGGAAGGGTGATGTAACGATCGCCGCCCTCGTGCAGTTTCAAGGTGCCGTCGGTGCAGCGGGCGCGGACGGTTTCGCCGGCGTAGGGCACGTCGACGAAGCAATCGGAGACCTCGCACGCGGCGCGGCGAACGGCGGGATCGCTGGAGCGGACGACGCGGACGCCCTCGAGGAGGCCGAGGCGGCGATACATCTCGAGGCAGAAGTCGGCGACGTTGGGGGCATCGACCGATTTGAAAAGCTCGATGAGATGCGGCGGCGCGTAGGCGCCGAGCTGGCGGGCGGTGTTGTCGCGCCAACCGGCGGGAATCTGTTTCAGGAAGAGCGGGCTGAACTTGCGCTGAAGCTTGTTGAGGAAGGCGAAATTGAAGGTGAGCGGCTCGCTGGTTTTGCGATGGCGAAGGATCGTCTGGGTTTCGCGCGGGTCGTGGTCGGAGTCGTGAAAGAAGAAGACGATTTGCCCGCCGAGCTCGGCCTGGAGTTTGCGGGCCGTTTGGAATTTGGCGTAGAGGAAACGGCGCGGGAAAAAGCCGCAAGGTTGCTGGCCAAAGCAGATGACGGGGGAACTCATGCCGGAAGTGATCGCCCGCCAAATACGCGGAGGGGCGCGAAAAGGGGAAAGAAGGATGGGAAATTGCAGGGCATGCGAAGGTCGGGCGGGATTCTTCGCCTAGATTGAAAAGGGCAGGCTGCGGGGCTCAGGTGTGGCGAGGGTTCGCGTGTTTCGCGGGGGAAAAGGTTTGGAAGAGGAGGCTGAAGAGGACGCAGGCGGCGCAGCCGATCGGGTTGAGCCAGAGGTATCCGATTTCGTGAGACGGGTTGAGTTTGCCGTAGGTGTAGAGGCCGATGGTGACGGCCTGGGCGGCGAGGGTGCCGTAGAAGGCGGCGGAGCCTTGGACGCGCTTGAAGAAGAAGGCGACGATGAAGACGCCGAGGAGCGCGGGGTAGAAAATCGAGGCGACGATGTTGAGGGCTTCGATGAGGTTCTCCGCGAAGCTGACGAAGAGCGCGAAACCGATGGCGAAGAGGCCCCAGGCGGCGGTGAACCATTTCGCGTTGCGGACGTTTCGCGGCTCGTCGTGTTCGGCGAGCGGACGGAAGTGTCGCCAAATATCGATCGTGCTCGTGGTGCCGAGGGCGTTGAGCTCGCCGGCCTTCGAGGAGAGGGCGGAGGCGAACATGACGGCGATGAGAAGACCGATCACGCCGTGGGGGAGCTGGGTGAGAATGAAGGTGATGAAGACGTAGTCGGAGTCGCGGGTCTTTTTCGCGGCGGGATCGACGGATTGGAGCGTGGTGCGCGCTTCCTGGCGGAGGGATTCCCAGGCTCGTTGAGATTCGAGCATGGCGGCGCGCGCGGCGGGTTCGGCGGCGGTGTCGCGGGCGGCGACCCACGCTTCGATCTTTTGTTGTTTGTCGGTGTGGAGAACGGCGTGGCGCTGTTCGAGCGCGCGGAAAGTTTCGCCGTGAGGGCCGTCGAGGTGGCGTTGCCAGTGGGTTTGATCGAACACGAGCGGCGTCTGCGGGCTGAACTGGTAGAAGACGAAGAGGAGCGCCCCGAGCATCACGATGAAGAACTGCATCGGGATTTTGAGGACGGCGTTGAACATGAGACCGAGGCGGCCCTCGCGGAGGCGGGCGCCGCCGAGGTAGCGTTGGACCTGGGATTGGTCGGTGCCGAAATAGGAAAGCGAGAGGAAGAAGCCGCCGAGCAAGCCGCTCCAGAACGTGTAGCGGACCTGGGGATCGAGCGAGTAGTCGACGGCGGTGAGTTTGCCGAGGGCGCCGGCGATCTCGGTGGCGTCGGGCGGGAGCTTGTAGAGAAGAATGGCGAAGGCGGTGAGCATGCCGCCGAAGATGACGGCCATCTGCCATTTTTGCGTGAGGTTCACGGCGGCGCTGCCGCCGGTGACGGTGTAGACGATCGCGAGGAGGCCGGTGAAAATGATGGTAAGGTCGAGCCGCCAGCCGAGGACGGAGGCGAGGATGATGGACGGCGCGTAGATCGTAATACCGGCTTGGATACCGCGCTGGAGGAGGAAAAGGGAGGCGCCGAGGAGGCGGGTTTTCTGGTCGAAGCGTTTGCCGAGGTATTCGTAGGCGGTGTAGACGCCGAGCTTGCGATAGATCGGCAGGAAGACGGCGCAGACGAGGATGAGCGCGAGCGGGAGGCCGAAATAGTTTTGGATGAAAGCGATGCCGTTTTCGTAGGCCTGGCCGGGGAGCGAGAGGTAGGTGATGGTGCTCGCCTGGGTGGCCATCACGGAGATGCCGATCGTGCCCCATTTGGTGGAGGCGCTGCCCTTGAGGTAGGTGTTGAGATTGTCGGTGTGGCGGGTGCGCCAGGTGCCGTAGGCGGCGATGCCGAGCATCGTTCCGAGCAGCACGAGCCAATCGATCAGGTTCATGCGTAGGCCCAGGTGAAAAGGGTGAGCGCGGCGACGATGGCGGCGAACGTGCCGAGGACGAAAAGGTAAACACCGCGCCAAGTGTGGAAGCCGGGAACGGCGGGGTCGTCGTTGTCGGGGGGGACAGCGGGCGGGGGCGTTGGCGGAGGAGGGCGGACGAACATTCGCTAAAGGATGGGAGAGTGCGGGCGAAAGCGCCGCGCTACTTTAAAGAAATGAGGTTGGCGAACAGGCGGTAGGCGCCGGGGACGCCTTCGGGGAGTTCGCGGAAGAAAGAGAGGCCGGTGTAAACGAACCAGCCTTTACCGTGACGGGCAACGAGGAGGGAGCCGTTGCGCGGCGGTTCGCCGGGGTCGTTGGTGGAAAGGATGGGCGTGAACTCGGGCGCCCATTCGTTGGGGAAGTAGAGACCGCGTTCCTGAACCCAGCCGTCGAAATCGGCGGGCGTGATTCGGTTGGGCGTGTTGAGGACCGGATGGTCGGGTGCGAGGAAGGAGACGGGGGCGAGTTCGTCGGAGACGCGCTCGTTGGAGAGTTTCAACGCGTAGGGAGCGAGCGTGCGGACCTGGAGCGGACCGACGGTGTTGTATTGGACGATCACGGTGCCGCCGGCTTCGGCGTAGGCGAAGAGCTCGGGCATGCGCGGGGCGAGGTCGGCGCGAGTATTGTAAGCGCGGATACCGAGGACGACGGCGTCGAAGGCGGCGAGGCGGTCGCGAGTGATGTCCGCGGCGGCGAGCTCGGTGACCTTGACCCCGAGGCGATTGAGCGCCTCGACGGTGAGATCGCCGGCGCCGGGAATGTAGCCGACGGTCCTGGCGCGAACGGCGACGTCGAAAGCGGAGGATTTCAGGGCGGCGACCGGTTGCAGGAGTTGGGCGGGGATGTGGTCGTAGCGGATCTCCTGGCGGGCGTGGCGGAAGGTTTGGCCGGACACCTCGGTGGCGGCGGTGAGCGCGGCGGTGGTGGATTGGGCGGGCGCGGTGACGGTGAACGTGAGGCGCGTGGATTCGCCGGGACGGTTGAGGGTAAACGGTTGCGAGGACGGTGAAACCGTCCAGCCGGCGGGGCCTTCGACGCGGGCGCTGCCGGACAGGTCGGGTCGCGAGGCGGAGATTTCGATCGCGACGGAACGGGAGGACGCCGGGGCGAAAAGCGCGAGCTGATCGACGAAGCGCAGGGAAACGGGCGGGATGACGACGAGATCGCGGCGGATTTCACCGCGCACGGGATCGCGGATGATTTCAACCGGTTGGCCGGAGACGACGAGGCGTTGTCCTGAGACTTCGAATACGTGTTCGACGGGAAATGCGGGCGGGTTGATGGGAAGACCGATGAGCGACGGATCTTCGACGGCGAACGTGCCGACCTCGCCGGGAGCGCGGAGCCAGTAAGGTTGCGAAGGCGGGGTGTCGTCGGGGAGATGTTGTTCGGTGTCGCGGGAAAGGGCGGTGTTGGGAGAGAGGTCGGCGTCGATGGAGATTTCCTGATCGAGCGACGGGTAGCGGACGGCGAGCCAGCGGAAGGCGGCGGAGCCGGGTGAACGGGCGATGACGGTGTGGCGGAGTTTCAGCGATTCGCCGGGAACGACCTCGGCGCGGTCGAGGGTGGTTTCGACGTGGAGACCCGCGCACGCGAGGATGATGCGATCGAGATGGGCGCGTTTTTCGGCGACGAGCGGATCGTCGGAAAGCGCGGCGAGACGGCGGCGGAAGTCGAGGAGAGCGGGAAGCGAGGCGGACGGGGCGAAAGGATTGAAAGCGGCGACGAGGGCGTCGGCGTGCGATTGGAGGGAGGCGCCGTTGGGGAGGCGGGACCAGGAGGAATCGACGCCGTCCATGATGTCGGCGGAGAACGGCTCGCCGGCGAGAGGTTGAAAATATTCGAACGCGGTGCCGCGGCTGCCGACGGTGCCCATGCCTTGGCTGCTGTGTTGGGAGCGGCTGACGGCGGCGATTTCGCCGTAGGATTGGCCGGTGAGAGGATCGAAGCCGCCGACGTCGAGGGCGAGGGCGTCGTCGGGCGGCGGACGGCCCCAGACGGGGACGTTGAGGACGATGCGTTTGGGCTGCCAGGGGGCGAGGTGACCGAGCTCGGTGCGGAACGCGGCGGGATCGCCGGCGAGTTCGAAGGCTTCGAGGGCGAGGGCGGCGGAGGCGGTGTGCTGGCCGTGCGTGGGGGTGGGCGTGGGGAAGAAACGGGTGACGAGGACGTCGGGGCGGAATGTGCGGATGACGCGAACGATGTCGGAGAGGATGGCGTCGCGGTTCCAGACGCGGAGGGTTTCGTCCACGTTTTTGGAGAAACCGAAATCGATGGCGCGGGTGAAAAACTGGCGACCGCCGTCGATGCGGCGGGCGGCAAGAAGTTCGTGGGTGCGGATGAGGCCGAGGGCGGGACCGAGCTCGGTGCCGATCAGGTTTTGGCCGCCGTCGCCGCGGGTGAGGGAGAGATAGCCGGTGCGATAGCCGCGTTCGCGGGCGAGGTAGGCGATGAGGCGGGTGTTTTCGTCGTCGGGATGAGCGGCGACGTAGAGGACGGAGGCGGTTTCGCGGAAGGTGCGAAGCTCGTGAGCGATGTCGCTGGCGGAGAGTGCAGGCGTGCCGCCGGCGGAAGGGACGAGCGAAAAGGCGGAAGTGAGCGCGAGGAGCGCGGTGGGGACACCGCGACTCCAGGAGCGGAGGGGGAGGAGGAACGCGCGGATCACTTGGCGACGGTGAAAGGCGCGGAGAATTGGGTGTTTTCCCAAGCGATCTTGATGGAGCCGCCGCCGGAGGCGGGGTCGTTTTCGACGCGGATGGTCAGTTGGTCGACGGGCTGATCGAGGGTGGATTTTTCGAGCGGGATGCGGGCGGTGTCGCTGCTGGTGTCGACGGGAACGCCCCATTTGCCGAGGTTTGAACTGAAGGCGAGGTAGGAGGTGCCGTTTTCGGAGGGGACAAGATAGAGCGTGTGAGCGCCGGCGGGGATGGTGGTGTGGCCGAAAACGAGTGGCTTTTGCGTGAGGAGCAGCGTGGCTTCGTCGGCGCCGAGGCGGTTGGGTTGATCCCAAGGAACGAGGCCGCCCCAGATTTTGCGGACTTCGCCGGTGCGCGGATCTTTCGTGTAGGGCCGGCCGTAGGTGATGGTGATGCGGTTGCCGGTGCGGCGGTCGCCGATGACGGTGCTGGTGGTTTCGTGGGGGCTGCGTCCGCCGGTGGAATTGACGCGCGGTTCGGGGGTCTGCGCCAGAAGGGACGAGGTGAAGAGGAGCGCGGCGGCGAGCAGGGGGAGGCGCAAGGAGTTCATCGGGCGAATGGGGAATAGGAGACGGAGGGGAGACGCAGGAGGTATCGAAGAGTTGCAGGAGGTGACGTGCTCTTGGTCAGGGCGTAAAGCCCCGCCCGCAGATTCCTTCTGCAGTCGGTGTCGGGAGACAAAAAGGGCGGGTCGAAAGACCCGCCCTACGGGAGAATTACTTCAAGGAGGCGAGGAGGGTGTCGTTGAGGTGGGTGTATTCCTTGGCGACGGCCCCGCCGAGTTTGTTGGCGATTTCCTTGGATTGGTTCGCGGCGGCGCGGGCGGCTTCCTTGTCGCCCATTTTGGCGAGGAGGCGGGCCTTATGGTAGGCGACGTAGAAGGCGTTGGGGTCCGCGGCCAAGGCGGCGTTGATCCATTCGAGGGCTTTGTTGAGGTCGATGTTGTGCTCGAAGTAGAACATCGCGGCGGGGAAGTAGGGCTTCCGGGGGGAGTCGGAGGCCATGACCTTTTCGATTTGCGGGAGGATGACGTTCTTGACGTCGACCTCGAGCTTCAACGGGACGCGAACGCGCTCCCAGGCGAAGTAGATGGTGGCGGATTCGTCGCGGAGATCGCCGATCTGAAAGGTGAAGGTCTCGATCGGGTTGGGGAGGTTGACGGGCTTTACCTTGAGGCGGGTGACGTCGTTTTTGGCGTCGTAGGCGTAGGCGCCCCATTGCGACATCGGTTTGTGGATGATGACGGTCCACTCGTCGGTGGACGGGATGCTGAAGAGCTCGTAGGTGCCGGCGTCGAGCGCGGTGCCGTTGAGTTTAACGGGCGTGCTGAAGGTGATCTGCGTGGCCTGATTGGCGCCGGTGCGCCAGATCTCGCCGTAGGGGAGGAGTTCGCCGAAAATCTTGCGGCCTTTGACGGAGGGGCGGGAGTAGGTGATCTCGACGTCGGTGAGACCGACGCGCTGCTTGAGCGTGGCGGGCGGGCTGGCGGAGGGGAACTGGACCTGCGGGGCGTCCTGGGCGATCAGGGCCGGAGCGGCGAGGAGCGCGAGGGCGGCGAGGATGAGGCGGGGGGAATGCTTCATGGTGGGTTGGGTTTGAGGAAGAAAGTTAAAGAAGAAGGAAAGGTTTGGGCGATGTGTGGGGAAAAACAATACTGGTGAGAGATTAACACCGGGGAGGTGGAAATCCCACGGTATGACGCGGGTGGGGCGGAGAAGAAGTGGGGGAGCGATCGGGGGACGGGGAGAAAGAGGATGAGTGAGAGAACGAGAACGAATTTTTGGGGAGGAATGGGGCTTGTTCTGGAGGGAGGCGGAACGTATGCACGCGGCCGATATGCCGGCTCATCTCGTTGTGCGTGGATTGCGAAAGCGCTATGGCGCGGCGGAGGCGTTGCGTGGGGTGAGTTTCGAGGTGGGGCGCGGGGAGATTTTCGGGCTGCTGGGGCCGAACGGGGCGGGGAAAACGAGCGTGGTGGAGATCGTGCTCGGGCTGCGGACGGCCGATGGAGGAGCGATCGAAATCGGCGGGGTGGACGTGGCGAAGGACGGGCGGGCGGCGCGGGAGCGGGTGGGCGCGGCGCTGCAGACGACGGCGTTGCAGGAGAAGATCACGGTGCGGGAGGCGCTGGAGTTGTTCGGGGCATTTTATCGGGAGCGGGAAAGCGCGGAGGTGTTGCTGGAGCGGTTTTCGTTGCGGGAGAAGGCGGGGGCGCGGTTCGAGTCGTTGTCGCAAGGGCAGCGGCAACGGCTGGCGCTGGCGCTGGCGTTTGTGAACCGGCCGGAGCTGGTGTTGTTGGATGAACCGACGAGCGGGCTCGATCCGGCGTCACGGCGGGAGTTGCACGAAGAAATCCGGCGGATGAAGGCGGAAGGACGGACGGTGCTGTTGACGACGCACGATCTCGATGAGGCGGAACAGTTGTGCGATCGGATCGCGATCGTGGATGCGGGAGAAGTGGTCGCGACGGGGACGCCGCGGGAATTGATCGAGGAGGCGAGCGGGTTGCAGTCGGTGACGCTGGTGACGGGAAAAGCGCTGGAGGAGGGCCGACTCGCGCGCGTGCCGGGGGCGATCGATGTGCGGTGCGAAGGGACGACGGCACGATTTCAGACGGCGGGCGCGGCGGCGACGATCGGTGCGCTGGCGAACTGGTTGGAAACGGCGGGAATTCCGGTGGTCGAATTGCACGTGCAGAAGGCGACGCTGGAGGACGTGTTTCTCGGGTTGACGGCGAAGGCGCGGGCGCGGCGGAGCGCGGGCGGGAACGAAGGAGGTGAAACGTGAAAGGCTTTGCGGAGCATGTCGTGGTGACGCTGCGGCTGCATTTTCGGAACCGGCTGGCGCTGGTGTATGGGTATTTGTTTCCGGTGATTTTCCTCGCGGCGTTCTGGGTGCTGTATCGGCACGAGAAGATTCCGCTGCTGCAGCATATGGGGGAGCTGCTGACGGTGAGCGTGCTGGGCGGGGCGTGTTTCGGATTGCCGACGACGCTGGTGAGCGAGCGGGAGCGCGGCGTGTGGCGGCGGTATCGGATCGCGCCGGTGGGGCTGGGGACGTTGCTCGCGGGAGCGGTGCTGGGGCGCTACGCGCTGGTATTGACGGCGGGAGCGCTACAACTGGCGATCGCGCTGGCGGCGGGGATGACGATGCCGGCGGATCCGGTGGGATTGTTCGTGGTGTTCACGGTGGTGGCGCTGGCGTTCATTGGGATGGGCACGGTGATTGCGGCGATGGCGGACAATGTGCCGGCGGTGCAGGCGTTGGGGCAGTGCGTGTTTTTGCCGATGTTGATCATCGGTGGCGTGGCGGTGCCGCTGGCGAGTTTGCCGGAGTGGGCGCAGCGGGTGTCGGCTTTTTTTCCGGGGCGGTATGCGGTGGAGGCGTTGCAGACGTGCGTGAGCGGGGAAGGGATGAGCGCGGTCGGATTCGAGTTGGCGGCGCTGGCGGGAATCGGCGCGGCGGCGTTGGTGGCGGGAGTGAAGTTGTTTCGTTGGGATGCGGGGCAGCGGTTTCGGAGTGTGCGCGGCAAGGCGTGGCTCGGCGCGGCGGCGGCGGCATGGGTGGCGGTGGGAGTGGCGGCGGAATGGCGCGGAGAGGTGGCGCCGCAAAACGTGGAAGCAGAGGTGGTGGAAGTGAAACCGCCGCCGGAGCCGGAGTGGAAAAAAATCACGGAGGAGGACGTGGCGTTGATCGATATCAACCAGATTCCGCCGGACAATGGATTGGTGACGCCGATGGCGAGTCTGGATCAGGCGCCGAGCGAGGCGGTGGATTTGGCGCTGGCGCAGATTCAGGGCGCGCTGCCGCATTGGGGACCTGGATACGTGAGCGATCCGCTGCAGCGGGCGCGGAATCTCCTCTGCGTGGCGGCGGTGCCGGATTTGATTCAGAATCCGGTCGAGCGATGGGTGCCGCATATCGTGTTGCAGCGGTTGGAGGAAGAGTTTCCGGGAGAGGATTTGGTGAAGATTTTGACGTGGATCGTGCTCCATCCGGAGGAAGGCACGGTGGTGGTCAGTATCGAGGAGTTGGGTGTGGAAGGCGTGGGCTCCGATGCGCGGGTGCGTGAACGGATGCAGTGGTATGCGATGAAGTTTGTGGCGAAAGTGACGGGGAGGATGGATCGGTGAACGGGGCGAGAGGAGAGCCACGAATGGATACGAAGGGGCACGAATGAAGAGTGCGGTGATCAGTTTTCTGCGGATCGGGGCGCTTGTGTTTGCGGTGAGCGTGTTGGTGAGCGTGCCGTTCATGATATGGGGGGAAGAGGTGTTCGTGCCGGCGTTCGAAGGCGTGCGGCACAGCGTGGCGTGGATGGTGGGGCTCGCGGTGGCGTTGCTGAGTTTGGATGCGGTGCTGCCGGTGCCGTCGTCGTGGGTGATCATTTTTCTCGCGCAGGAGAGCGGACGGATCGCGGGCTTCGTGGGCGGGTCGGTGGGGTTGGCGGTGGGCGTGGTGGTCGCGGCGTGGTTGGGGCGCGCGGCGGTGGGGCGCGTGGCGCCGAAGTTCATTCCGGAGGCGGAGATCGAGCGGATGCGCGCGATGATCGAGCGGCATACGATTTTAACGCTGGCGTGCATGCGCAGCGTGCCGGTGCTGGCGGAGACGTCGGTGGTGATCGCGGCGGCGGCGGGCGTGCCGGTGCGGAAGATTTTCTGGATGACGCTCGGGCCGAACGTGGCGATCGCGGCGATCTATGCGATCGCGGGAGACGAATCGCTCTTCACGGCGTGTATCGTGTTTTTGGCGACGGTGGCGGTGTCGTATGCGGTGTATCGGCTCGCGGGAAAGCGCGACCGAAGGGAAGAAAAAACGGGCGTGTCACGGTTGCGCGCCCGTTGTGACACCGCGACTCAGGGGCGGGGGCACGGCGCAAGCGGGGGTGGTTGAAACATCGCGATTTGTGCGACGCGGCGGAGTGGAACGCGTTATGCGGGAAGGGGGTTGCCTGGCGGAAAGAACCCGCCGGCGCCTTGGGATCGGTTCAGCCGGTTGAGGGGCGGTGCCCGGGTGAGCCGAGAGTGGAGACGCACCGCCCGCCCGATTTCGACCCGTCATGATGAACCAGATCACTCAATGGGATCCCTTTCGAGAGCTGGAGGACATGCACCGACGGCTTTCGACGTTGATGAATGGCGGCGCGTCGTCGCGTCGCCGCAACGGCAGCCTGGATTCGCTGGCGGCGGCCGAGTGGTCGCCGGCGGTGGACATCACGGAGGATGACCAATCCTACGTGATCAAAGCCGAGCTGCCGGAAGTGAAGAAGGAAGACGTGCGCGTGACGCTGGAGAACGGCGTGCTCACGCTGACCGGCGAACGGAAACTGGAGAAAGAAGAAAAAGGCCGGAAGTATCACCGAATCGAGCGCGCGTATGGCACGTTTTCGCGGAGCTTCGCGCTGCCGGAAAACATCGATGCCGGCCGCGTCACGGCGGCCTTCAAGGATGGCATGCTGACCGTCACGGTCGCCAAATCCGAGAACGCGAAGCCGAAGCAGATCGAAGTGAAAGTCGCATAAGGAGTCGCCGGTCCGGGCGGTCGTGCAGCGATGGCGTCCGGACCGGCGCCCGACGCGGCGAGATGAGTGAACGATGGTGAAAACGATTTTTAAGGGATGGTGGCGTCGTGCGGCGCTGCCGGGGGTGGTGGCGCTGATTTCCACAGCGAACGCGAGCGATGGAACGGCGACCTTGAAAGTGCAGGTGAACGTGCCGACGGCGTGGCAAGCGGTCGTGGACGAGCGCGTGCCGGAGGTGATGGCGGCGCAAGTGCGGGACGTGTTTTATCGGCGCGGATTTTACCGACGGATCGAAAACGTGCGGTCGATGGAGGACGTCGCGAAAGTGCCGTATCTGCTGACCTTCGAACTCGAGCAGTGGACGTTGGATTCGTGTGGAAACGCGGCGGGCCGGTTCAAGGCGCGGCTGCGGACGCCGGAAATCGAGCGGGAGCTGGGGAGTTTCGACGTGACGATGACGTGGTTGCCGGGGCGGGGGCGGTTCGGATTGAGCGACGGGTATGTGCGGGTGCCGGAAGGACCGTTGCACGAACTCTGCGACCGGATCGCGGAGGCGGATCTTTTGCCCGGATTGCGGAAGGGGACGCCGGCGGCGTGAAAGGACGAACGATGAAACGGCGTCCCTCGATCAAACTTCCGGCGAACACGCGTGGCGGCGGAAAATTCGAACCGCCGCCGCGCGGCCTTTGGTGGTATTTGCTGGGGATGTTCCTGCTGTTGTGGCTGTGGCAGGACGTGGTGACGCACGCGACCGTGCGGACGCTGCCTTACAGTGAATTCAAGCAGCGGGTGGAGCAGCGCGAAGTGAAGCGCGTGACGGTGCGGCCGGAGGAAATCGTAGGGGAGATGGTGGAGACGCGCGCGGCGGCCGAAGCGGCGAGTGACGACGACGCGAAGAAGACGTTTTTGTTTCGCACGGTGCGGATCGAGGATCCGGATCTGGTGCGCGAGTTACAGGCGGCGGGCGTGGAATTCGCGGCGGTGCGGCCGGGAGTGTTGTCGGAGATGTTGATTTCGTGGGTGCTGCCGATCGCGGTGATGGTGGCGGTGTGGATGCTGGTGATGCGGCGGTTCGCGACCGCGGGGCAGTCGATGGTGGGGCTGGGACGGAGCCGGCTGCAGTTGATGGCGGACCCGGACACGGGAGCGACCTTCAACGACGTGGCGGGCTGCGAGGAGGCGAAGCAGGAGCTGACGGAGGTGGTGGATTTTTTGAAGAACCCGAAACGCTACGAGGAACTCGGCGCGAAGATCCCGCGCGGCGTGTTGTTGGTGGGGCCGCCGGGGACGGGCAAGACGCTGCTGGCGCGCGCGGTGGCGGGCGAGGCGAAGGTGCCGTTCTTCAATTTGAGCGGGAGCGATTTCGTGGAGATGTTCGTGGGCCTCGGGGCGGCGCGCGTGCGCGATCTGTTTCGGCAGGCGAAGGAGCATGCGCCGTGCATCGTGTTCATCGACGAACTGGACGCGGTGGGGCGGCAGCGCGGTGTGCACGTGGGCGCGGTGAACGACGAACGCGAGCAGACGCTGAACGCGCTGCTGGTGGAGATGGACGGATTTGCGGGAAACACGGGCGTGATCCTGCTGGCGGCGACGAACCGGCCGGAGGTGCTGGATCGGGCGCTGTTGCGGCCGGGTCGGTTTGACCGGCAGGTGGTGGTGGACGCGCCGGATCTGGCGGGGCGCGAGGCGATCTTGAACGTGCATGCGCGGAGCAAGCGGCTGGCGGCGGACGTGGATTTGCGGCGGATCGCGGCGGCGACGGCGGGATTCGCGGGGGCGGATCTGGCGAATGTGTTGAACGAGGCGGCGTTGATGGCGGCGCGGCGAAAGGCGGGGGCGATCGCGCAGCGGGATTTGGACGAGGCGATCGAGAAAGTGGTCGCGGGGCCGGAGCGGAAGAGCCGGCGATTGAAGGAGGAGGAGAAGCGGCGCGTGGCGTATCATGAAGTCGGACACGCGCTCGTGGCGGCGCATTGCGAGCACGCGGATCCGGTGCATCGGATCAGCATCGTGCCGCGCGGACGGGCGGCGCTGGGCTACACGCTGCAGTTGCCGACGGAGGATCAGTTTTTGACGACGCGCTCGGAGTTGTTCGACCGGATCACGTGTCTGCTGGCGGGACGGGCGGCGGAGGAGATCGTGTTCGATGAAGTCAGCACGGGCGCGCAGAACGACCTCGAGCGGGCGACGGCGTTGGCGCGGCAGATGGTGACCTGGTATGGGATGAGCGAGAAGATCGGATTGGCGCATTGCGCGCAGCGACCGGGGGCGTTCCTGGGGGCGGGGGATGCGCCGCTCCAACGGGATTGCAGCGAGCAGACGGCGTGGGAGATCGACGAAGAGGTGAAAGCGATCCTGGCGCGGGCGTATGCGGAGGCGCGGCGATGCCTGCGGCGGCATCGCGACGAACTGGAGCGCGTGACGGCGGAGTTGTTGAAACGAGAGACGCTGGATGGGGCGGAGTTTCGGCGGTTGATCGCGACGGAGGAGAGTTGCGGGCGCGCGGCGGAAGTGGCGACGGCGTGAGGCGCTCACCATGGCGATCGGATTCAAAGACTACTATGCGATCCTCGGCGTGGGCCGGGACGCGAGCGA
>Ga0207868_1000100_pt1 | contig 116988 bp, 114 predicted proteins | sample Passage237B_FD_187370 | JGI IMG/M metagenome (GOLD analysis project Ga0207868, IMG submission 187370) | Cellulose adapted compost microbial communities from Newby Island Compost Facility, Milpitas, CA, USA - Passage2 37B (SPAdes) (version 3) ...
CCATCAACAACGACATTCCGCCCGATACCAGCAGCACGGCCGGTCAGCGCGCCTTTACCGCGCCGGAGATCGAGGTGCTGCAATCCCTTGCCCGCCGCCGCGAGGAGCTGGACAAGCGCGAACAGGCCCTCACCGCACGCGAAGCCCTGCTGACCGCGGCAGAGCAGGAAGTGGACCGCAAGATTGCCGAGCTGAACAAGCTGCGCGGCGAACTGGAAGCGCTGCTCGGCAAACAGGAGAAGATGGAGGAAGAGCGCATTACCTCCCTCGTCAAGATTTACGAGAATATGAAGCCCAAGGAAGCAGCGGCGATTTTCAATACACTGGACATGGATATCCTGCTCGCGGTCGTCAGCCGGATGTCGGAGCGCAAAACCTCCCCCATCCTTGCCAGCATGAATACGGAACGCGCCCGCCTCCTGACCATCAAGCTTGCCGAAATGCGCAAGCTGCCGGGTGAAAAACAAAAGGCACCGGGACGTTGATGCGCAAAAAACCGCCCATACCCCCCGCCCACAAACCGCCGCGCCGCTTCCGGCGCGGGGCGCTTTTCATGGCCGCCTTTCTGGCGACCGCCGCGCCCATACCATCCGCCTTTGCCGAAAACATTCCCGTGCGGCTGGGCGAGCACCGCGAATATACCCGCATCGTTTTTGATTTCGACCGTTTGACGGCTTACAAGGTGGATGCCGCCCACGGCCGCCTGACCGCAACCTTTGACACGCCCGACCGTCTCAGCGCCCCCGCCGCCGACGGGATCGATTTGCTGTCCAACCTGAAAACCGCCAAACCCGACAGCAAGACCGCCACCTTCAGCGCCGTTATTCCGCAAGGGGCGGAGGTGAAACATTACCGCCTGATGCGCAAGATTGTGGTCGATATCTATCCGCCGTCGCGCACAGCCCCCAAACCTGCCGCGGCGCCCGTTAAAGCCGCCGCCGCGCCTGCCGTTGAAAAACCTGCGCCAAAACCCGCCGCAGAGCCGCCTGCGCCCGCACAAACGGCAGCCGACATAAAAACGCCCGCGAAAGAAACGCCTGAAAAAACCGCCCCTGCCGCAACACCGGCGCCTGCAAGCGAAGCGGCCGCCAAGCTGGAAAGCAGTTTGCAACAAATGGCCGCCGCGCCCATCGAGGCCGTCATTGTGGACGAACCGCCGACAGGGCCGGAGCCTTTGACCGAAGTGCCGCCGACGCAAATCACGCTGACCAGCCTTGCGCCCATGCGCACGGCGGTTTTCACGCGCGGCAAGGATTTGTGGCTGGTCACCGACAGCCGCACGGGCAGCGTGGACACGCCCAAGCCGCAAGGGCCGCTGGCAGGCATTGTCGGCACGCCGCGCATCATCGCCTTCGAGGGCGGCACGGCCTATCGCTACCGCATGCCCGATCATACTTTTGTGAATGTCAAAAAGAACAACATGACATGGCAGCTGGATATTGCGCCCGTGCCGTTGCAGGCGCCGTCGCGCCATGTGGTGCGCGTGGAATACGACCCCGCCAGCAAACAGACCAAGCTGCTCGCCCCGCTGGAGGGAACGAGCAAGCTTTTGTCCTTCATCGACCCCGAAGCGGGCAACAAGATTTACGCCATCCCCGCCGCCGATCCCGAAGCACGGATTGATCAGGCGCGGCATTTCAGCGATGTCAACATCCTGCCCGCCAGCGTGGGGATGATTGTAGAGCCGCTGGCCGATGATATCCGCGTCACGCGCATTCAGGATTACGTGATCATCAGCGCGCCAGACGGCATGCTGGCCACCGCCGCCGCAGGCCCCGCGATGGTGACGGAAAAATCGGGCAATGTGGATGCACAGCCGCGTCTTTTCGATTTCCCCAACTGGCGGCAGGGCGGGCTGAAGCTTTTGTCGCAAAACCGCCGCAACCTGGAACAGCTGATCGCCGATGCGCCGAATGAAACCGTGCGCAACGAATTGCTGATGAATCTGGCGCTGCTTTATTTCGCCAACAACTTCGGCCCCGAAACCATCGGCGTGCTGCGCCTTTTGGAGCAGCGGGACCCCGCCATGGCGCAAAACCCCAACTTTATCGCCCTGCGCGGCGCGGCGGCCGCCATGGCCGGACATTTCAAGGAAGCTTTGCAGGATCTGTCCACCCCTGCCCTGCAACAGCACCCCGAGGTCAGCCTCTGGATCGGTTATGCCGCCGCCGCGACGGAACAATGGCGCATGGCCGACCGTTCCTTCCCGCCCGACAATACGCTGCTGCTGCAATACCCCGAGAATATTTCCATCCCCTTCACGCTTTACATGGCGGAATCCGCGCTGCGCCTTGGCCGCACCGATACGGCGGGCAAACTTCTGGCAACGCTCGACCCGTGGTCGGACAACATGGATACGCACCACCGCGCCGCCATTGCCTATCTGAAGGGCGAGGCCGCGCGGCAGGAAGGCCGCGCCGAGGAAGCCATGCGCATCTGGCGTCCCGTGGCCGATGGGATTGACCGCCTGTATCACGCCAAGGCAAGCCTTGCGCTGACCAACCTTGAACTTGCGCAAAACAAAATCTCCCTGCAGGACGCCATCGACCGCATTGACAGCCTGCGCTTTGCCTGGCGCGGCGACGGGCTGGAGGTGCAGATCCTGCACAACCTCGGCCTGTTAAAGGCGCGCAACAAGCAATATATGGACGGGCTGGACGACATGCACCGCGCCATGCGTATGGCCGATACGCTGCTGGATGATACCGAAGTCATCCGCAACAGCATGCGCCGCGTGATCGAGGATATTTTCATCGACAAAAAAGCCGAGGGCATCGCGCCGCTGGAGGCCATTTCCATCTATACCGCCTATGGCGATCTGATGCCGACGGGCGCGAAAGGCTCGCTCGCCACGCTGCATTTTGCCGATTTCCTGATCCGCATGGATCTGCTGCCCAAGGCGGCGGAACTGATCGACGACCAGATCCGTCGCGGCGCGCCGCCGCAGGAGGAAATGCCGCGACTGGGCGCGAAACTCGCCGCCGTTTACCTGCTGGATAGCCAGCCGCAAAAAGCGCTCGGCGCGCTGGAGCGCACGGAGCGCAGCACCGCCGCGCCGGAAATTGCAGCGGAGCGTTTGCTGCTGCGCGCGCGCAGCCTGTCGCAAATGAAACGCACGGATGACGCGATTGCCGCCCTTGCCGGTCTGGATACGCCCGATGCGCGGCAGTTGCGGGCCGATGTGCTCTGGCGCGCGGGCCGCTGGGAAGCCGCCGCCAAGGCCATTGAAAGCATGCTGCCCGCAGATGCCGCCGCGCTGAAACCCGAAAATGCCGAAATGGTCGTGAATGCCGCCGTGGCCTATAAGCTCGGCGGCGACCGCGCGGGTCTGCGCAGCCTGAAATCGCGTTTCGAGGCCGAAATGGCCAAGACGGCGCTGCGCGATATTTTCGGCGTGGTCACGCGGGAGAGCAGCAGCACCGATCTTTCCGACCGCGAGACTCTGCTGCGCATTGCGGGCGAAGTCGATATGTTCAAGGGCTTTTTGCAGTCCTACCGCCGCGCGGGCGACGGCACCTAAATCCAGCCAAAACAAGCCTTTATCCCCGTTTCATTGACAGGCCCGCGCGGGCGGCCTAGTGTTGGAAAACAAGGCAAAAAAGAACCCGACTTCGCAAGGCAATGTTAACCACATGTCCTTATAATGAAGAGGGCATCTCAGCAAACAAACCGCAATCAAGAAGCCCCGCCGCAACCGGGGCCACAGGGTGTGAAAAAGAATGAATAAAGGACCGACCGACAGCGCCGCCAACGAAAACAATCTGCTGCGCGATTTTGAAGACAGCCTGAAAACCATCACCGGCAAGGCCGACGGCGAAAAAGCCATCGCCGCGCGCAAAACGCTGATTAGCCTCGGCCGTCATTTCGACGGCGCAAGCATCCAGCCCGCTGCGGAAAAACTGGCCGCCGTGCTGCCGACCATTACGGATTATACCAGCCGCTATACGACGCTGACGCTGCTCGGCGATATCGGCCGTAAAAACGCCGTCAGCGCCAAAACGGTCAGCGAAGGGCTCGCCGCCTATATCGCCACGGAAAAAGACGGCGGCCTTGTCTATATGACGGGGCAAAAACTGGCGGCCATCGCTTCCGCCTATCCCGACACCGCCGTGATGGCCGCAACCGCCGTTGCCGGCGCGCTGGACAAGGAAAAAGACGATTACGCCCGCCGTTCGCTGTCTTTTTCCATGGCCTCCATCGGGCATACCAGCGCGGCGGCGCGGGATATCGCCATCGAGGCGCTGGGCGCGGAACTGACGCGCGAAAAAGACGTGGTGGCGCGCTGCCTGACATCGGGCACGCTGTCCGATTTCGGCGTCCTGTCCGAAACCGCCGCCGCGAAAACGCTGAAAATTTACGCCAAAGCCCTTGATCACGAATTATCCCCGCAGGTGATGAACCACATCACGCAGAATATGGCCGTGGTGGCCAAAGCGCAGCCCGCCACGCAGCCCGCCGCGGTGGATATGCTGATTTCCGTCATCAATGACAAAGACGGCAAGATCAAGCAGCCGGAAAAAATCTTTGCCGCATCGCATGCGCTGCGCCTGCTGGGCGACCTGTCGCCCGCGCCTGTTGCAAAGGCTGTGGCGGACGCGCTTGCACAAAACAAACTGCCCGAAACGCAGCGACGCGTTTATATCCTGACGCTGGATGCGCTGGCAAAATCCGACAGGGCGGCGGCGCAAACCGCGCATGCGGCGCTGTTGCAAACCCTGCCGCAGGAACCCTCCGCCCTCAACCGCCGCCACAGCATCAACGGCATCATGGCAGCGGTGAAAAACGGCATGGACGGCAAGGCCACCGCCGCGCAGCTGTTCCGGCATCTGGATAACGAGCGCGACCGCGAAACGCGCGATCTGGTCAGCCGTCATCTGATGACGCTCGGCCACCCGCTGCCGAAGGTCAAACCGCTGATCCCGCAGCCGAAAAACGGATAACGGGTTTCGTTTTATTTTATGGGGTCTTTATTGAAGGCGGCTTTGCCTATCGCGCCGTCACGGCCGCAGGCAAAGCGGCCGGCGCGCCCGCATCCGCAAGCACCTTATGCTCGCTCTGTGCGGCAAGGTCACGCTGTTTTTGCGCATCCTTTTCCGCTTCCGCCGCGCGGTGCAGTTCTTCCAGTTCCTTTTCAAGACGCGCGGATTTGCGCGCTTCCTGCCAGTAGCGGAAACGGGTTTTCTGGCTGTGCAACCAGACAAAAAGCGCGCCGAGGAAAAATCCCGCAAACAGCAGGCCGACGGACAATTGCCACATCGGCACCGTCAGTTTCAAAACATCGTCATCGGGCCAGAGAAAGATGGTGGCAGGTTCCGGATTGGCCAGCACAACCAGCACGGATACAACCGCGAGCGGCAGGGTGATCAGAAGCGTAATATATTGCATGGCATGCCTTTTTTAGGGTGCCCGCCGGTTCGCAAAAATGCGGGAAGATCAGCTGAAATCGTCGTCGCCGGAAGCATCGGCGGACTGGATGCCGTTCAGGCGCTCGTGCATCTTTTTACCGATCTTGAAAAACGGCACGCGTTTGTCATCCACATGCACGGTTTCGCCCGTGCGCGGGTTGCGGCCGATACGTGCCTTGCGCTGCTTGACGGAGAAAGCACCGAAACCGCGCAGCTCCACGCGCGCGCCGGAGGCAAGCGCCTTGGTGATTTCTTCAAAAATCGTATCAACAATCTGCTCCGCATGGCTTTGGTACAGATGCGGGTTCAGTTCGGCAAGCTTCAGGATCAATTCTGACTTTGTCATGGCGCTCAAAAATCCCTAAACAAGGTTTTTCACGTATCTTTCAAGAGGTTACTTCTTTAGCCTATCCAAGATAGGGCGGGGGCGTCAAGAAAAAAACCTTTTAAATCAAATGAATAAAAGATTAACGCCGAAAGCCGCCGCAAAGCCCCCGAAAAGGCGGCGGAACCTTGCGGATGAAATAACCGTTTTGGCGCGAAAATCCCTTTAAAACCGCCTTTTTCGAAACCGCAGCCCCGCCCGCCGCCCCGCCGCGCCGCAAGACATAACGCAACAGCGACCCCTCTCGCAGACGGGCAACAGTTTGTCCGGCACGCGGGGCAAGGCCGCCGCACCACCCGCAAAAAGGCGAATCCGGCAGGAGAATCAGGCACAAAGCGGACGCGGCGGGAGGTTTTACGCACCTTTTGGCCGTGACGCAGGAAAATGTCCCGATTATTCTTTGACAAGAAATATTATGTTATTATATAGTCGATTAACGCAATAAAATACCGCTTGAGCTCACAGGAGTCGTCCGCCCGTGTCCGCGCCCGATGCAAAGACCCAAAAGCGCCCGCTTGGCAAATTGATGCGCGCCTTTCGCAAGGCGACGCTCGGCCTATTGCTGACGGCAACGCTGGGCTATGGCGCCTTGCTGGGCAGTTACCACGGACGCGGCACGGCGCTGACAACAGGCGAGACCGAAATGGTCGACAACATTTTCGGCCCGGAAGTGAATACCGGCAAAATCAAAAAACACTTCAAGGATAAAAGCCATATCACCCATCTGCTGCCGGGCAAGGTCGGCACGGTTTTGCCGCCGCACAGCCATATCGATTTTTTCGGCGCGGAAGTCCATGCCGCCGATTACAGCAAGGAAGGCGCGCGGCTGGCGGGATTGTTCATTCATGAAGCAACGCACGTGTGGCAAAACCAGAACCGCAACTGGCGGCTGGACAAGCTGCACAAATGCCGCGTTTACAGCTATACGCTGCAACCGGGCAATACCTTTCGCGATTTCGGCGTCGAACAGCAGGCGGAGATGATCGAGGATTATTATAAAACCTTCCTGCACAAGGACGGGCGCGGCCGCAAGGGCGAAGCGCTGACCGCCAATGACAGTTTGCTGATGAAGGTTGTGGAAACGCGCTTTCCCCGCGCCAGGGAAACGCGCCTGTCGCTGACGCCCGCCAAAACGGCATCGCCGCCAAAGCCGATATCCTGAAAGGGCTTTAATAATTCGTATAAACGGTCTGCAACCGCGCATCCGCCGCGAGCGCGGCAGGCGTGATCAGATTTTGCGCCTTGATGATCTCGAAACAGATCTTGAAATCCTGCGCCTTTCCGCCCTGACACAACGGATAGTTTTGCCAGCGCGCGGCGATGAGTTTGCGTACCGGCGCGTTGTCAAGGTTCAGGCTGGCCACCGGCTGCGGTTTGCCGAGCGTGATGCCAAGCGCGGCCTTCAGCGCATCATGCACCAGCTCGCTGCAATAAAAACGGTCGTCATCATCGGTGAAATAAATATCATAGGGTTTGCCGCGCTGTTTTTTGATCCAGTCGAAAACCTTTTGCCACGCCTCCTGCGACAACGGCTTTGCAAAGCGCATGACCTGCAAGCGCCCGCCCCTGCCTTGCGCGATCCATTCGGCAAGCGGCGTTTCTTTCACCGGCCCCACGGCTTCCCAGACGACAGGTTTGCCCGCACTGTCGATCAGCACAATTCCCACATGCGAAAACGGGCTGGCGGAGGCAAGCATGATGGCCAGCGCCTGACCGGAACCAGCGGTCTGGAAAACGATATCGCCTGTTTGCAGGGGCGGCAGGCTTTCGACATCCGCCGCCGTCACGCGCAGCCAGACAAAAACGGCGCCCGCCAGCACGCACAGCGCCAGAAAGCACATGGCCAAAACGCGCAATACACGTTTTGGCCATGAAGATCGGGTATCGATATCGACCGTCTTCACAGACGGCATATCAGTAATTCGGTTTGATTTTCTTAACCGGCAGATCGGCGGCGATGGGTTCGTCGTCGATCATTTCGATCATGCCGTTTTCCGTCATGGAAAAACGGGCGGCGAAAAGCGCGTTGCCGTAGAGTACCATGGCGCTGGCTTCCAGCGCGCCTTCGGGCGTTTTGCCTTCAAAGGCGGCGGGACGCACGGCGTCCTGAATAACCTTGCGCATGCCGTCTTCCAGACGGGACTGGTCGATGGCGGGATGGCTGATGTCCTCCACAATCAGGAAGGGGCCTTCATCGCCATGCACGAAATAGCAGAAGAAGCGTAAGTAATCGAGCACGTTTTCTTCCGTCACCTTGATGGGATCGGCTTCGTTCGCGTCGTGGATCGGCGCGGAGGAACCGTCGAGCAGGAACATGCGCCCCTGTTTGGCCAGAAACCAGAAGGGTCCCGTGCCGGCCGGCCATGCGGTATCGTCCACACGGACAAGACCGATCGTCGTATAGAAGGGCAATTGACACCAGCCCACATCCGCCGTTGCCACTGCCGCGTTGTGCGTGCCCTGAATGGGGTTCACAAGCTTCAGGAACGGCTCGAGCTGCGCGCCTTCTACTTTTTGCCAGCTGTACTCATCAAACATGGAGTCCCTCTACCTTTTACGGAAAAATACGGATAGAATCTCGCCTGATGTTGTCATGTCTTGGGCAAGATTGCAAGGATTTGAAAAGATAGGCCTTTCCCGCCGCATCAGGCCGCCGTTTTCAGGGTATCGAGCAAACGGTCAAGGAAATGCTCGCATTTCAGCACCTGTTCCTCGGCAATGAATTCATTGGGCTTGTGCGCCTGTGCGATGGAGCCGGGTCCGCAGACCACGGTCGGAATGCCGCGATGCTGGAAAACCCCCGCTTCGGTGGCAAAGCTCACCTTTTCCACATCATTCGCGCCCGACAGGCTGCGCACCAGATCGACCATCGGGTGGTCGTTGGCAATATCAAAAGCCTGCACCTTGGCGGCGGATTTGAATTCAAAGCCCGTTTTGGGGTCAATGTCCTTCATCCACGGCTCGATCGTCTTGAAGGCGTATTGGCGGATTTCCTCGGCCAGCGCTTCGGGATCGACTTCGGGGATGTTGCGGATCTCGAAAGAAAACTCGCAGCGGTTCGGCACGATGTTGAGCGCCGTGCCGCCTTTCATCACGCCCGTGTGCAGCGTGGTGAAGGGCGGATCGAAAGCATTGTTGAACGGCCCTTCGGTCGCCATGCGCCGCGCGACGGATTTGACGTAGGCGACAAGCTCCGCCCCCGCCTCCACCGCATTGACGGCATAGGGCGCAAGGGAGGAATGGGCTTCCTTGCCGTGCACGGTGCAATCAAAATCGCAAATGCCTTTATGCCCCGTAATCGGCTTCATCAGCGTGGGTTCGCCCACGATGCAAAGCTTCGGCGCAACAGGCAGATTGACCAGCTGGTCGGCAAGACTGTGCGCGCCGAGGCAGCCGACTTCCTCGTCATACGACAGGGCGAAATGCACGGGCGCGGCAAGGCCTGCCTTCACCATCTGCGGCACTTTCGCAAGCGCGATGGCGATAAAGCCTTTCATGTCGCAGGTGCCGCGCGCGTAATGCAGGCCGTCATGCGTGCGCAGTTCGAAGGGATCGCTGTCCCACGCCTGTCCTTCCACCGGCACGACATCGGTATGGCCGGAGAGCACGACCCCCGCCTTGTCCGCAGGGCCGATCACGGCATGCAAATTCGCCTTGTTGGCGGTCGCGTCGTGGATAAGCGTGGAGGCAATGCCATAGCCGTCGAGGTAATCCTGCACCCAGTGGATCAGCGCCAGATTCGACTTGGCGCTGGTGGTATCGAATCCAACCAGCTTTGCCAGCATTTGCTGGCTGGTCATCACGGTCTGGGTCATGGGTGCCCTCCTTGGCATATGGCCGTTGGTTTTAAAAAATATAGCAAAATGAATGGTTTTCGAAAGAAATATTCCGTTTTCGCGTCCGGCAACGGCCCGGCGGGACTTTCGGGCGCATTTTTAATCCAAATATTTGTTTTTAAACAATTTTATTCCCCACGCCCGCCGTTTTAAATTCCCATAAGGCAATTGACATAGAGGGGGCAATTTGCTACAACATTCAGGCATAAAAAACTTTCAAAAACAAAAACAAACGGCCGCCGCCCGCAAGACAGTCCAGATCGGACGGCGCCGGAGCAAGAGAAGATTTCAGACCGACCGAGGAGTGTCAGCATCATGGATTTCCGTGACTCTGGTTTAAAGCAGGACCCGACCCTGTTCAAAGCCTTCAACACCTATATGCAGAACATGAAGGAAGCGCCGGAAGAGCTGCGCGACAATTCGCTGCCCCTGCGCACGGCGCAATTGCTGTGCACGACGGCGAATGACAACAAGGCCGCAACCGTTGCCTTGTTGCAGATCATGCCGCCCGATACATGGAGCGTTGTTGAAAAACGCTTCGGCAAGGATGCCAGCGACGCGCTGCGCGAATTCCACCGCCACAACAACACAGGCTTTGCCTATCTGAAGGAAGCAAGCCCCGTGGTGAAGCAGCTGTCCCTCGCGGGCGCGATTTTGAACTTTGACGATTTCCAAAAGGTATCGGAACGTCTTGAACAGCAGCTCGACCAGTTGCTGATGAAGGGCACGGGCAATCTGTCCATCCCCCTTGCGCCCAGCGCGACCTTCTTCGACAAAATGGGCAATGCCGTGCTGGACAACAGCGGCGCGCCGAAGCTGGAAGAACTTTTCCTCGACAAGCTTTACGCCTATCGCGCCACGCAAGCCGCGCTGGCGGAAAAAATGGAAAGCCTCGGCATGCGGGTGCCGGGCATGACGACCTCTTTCGCGCCGGCGGAAGTCCGCTATCCCGCGTTTGAGGAAACCGGCCTTTACGACAGCCCGAAAGTGCGCACGGCCTATGACACGCTGGTGCATCACACCCGCGTGGCGCCGGAATCTTTCGAGGCCGCGCTCTCCGTCGGCCGCCTGCTCAGCACCGTATCGCCCAGCGTGAACCCGACGGCGGTGGCCGCAGGCCTTCTGGATGTCGGCATTCCCGACATGAACCGCGACGATCTGGACTTCATGAAAAACCGTTTTGACTGGGACGTGCTGGAAGTTTTGAACATCGCCAGCGTGTACCGCGTGCAAACCCCGACGCAGATTTTGCAAGCGCCGGTGGAATTCCGCCAGATCGCCGTTGCCAATGCGATTTCCGCCCTGACCGACGCGCAAAAAGGCGGCGAGCATATCCTGCAAATGGCCGATGAAAACCCGCAACTGGGCAAAGGCTTCGTGCATCAGAACTTCATCGCGCTGAAGCGACTGGGCATCATGACGCAGCACCTGATCCGCCCCGTTCTGGGCAAAACCGATCTGCCGGAGCTGGACGAATTGTTCGAAAACAAACTGAAGGTTTTCCACGCCTTCACCGACCAGCATCTGCCGACGCAAGGCCCCGCGCCCAAGCCGCAGGATCCGAAGCCGGAGCAGAAAAACACCCCCAAGCCCCCGGGCTTCGGCGGCGGTCAAAGTTTCTCCATGTAACGGTTTTTGACCGGATAACAAAAAAAGCGGCCGGAATACGGCCGCTTTTTTTGTTTTAGGCGGCGAGTGTTTCAGGACAGCGGCGGCACCGCAAAACTTTCCGGCGGATGGCCTGCGACGGCGCGCTTGTGCATGGCCTCGAAGGCGGCCTCGATATGCCGCGCGAAACGCGGCGTATCGAACAGCGGCGCGGTTTTGATGTTCTGCGCAAGCTTTGCCCGGATCGCCGCCCGTTTTTCGGGATGGCGCGCCAGATCCAGCGCCAGCGCCTCGTAATCCGCCATGTTCTGCGTGACCATTTCGGGCAGGCCGACGGCATGCAGCAAACTGCCCGCAACGCGGCCCGCGAAAGTATCGCCAAGGCAGGTCAGCACCGGCACGCCGGCCCAGAGCGCATCCGAAGCCGTCGTATGCGCGTTGCACGGCAGGTTGTCAAGGAACAGATCCGCATGCGCATGCCGCGCCAGATGATCTTCCATCTTCGCCCGCGGCGCAAAGACCAGCCGCGCGGGATCCACGCCGCGCGCCGCGGCTTCGCGCGCCAGATTGGCGCGGACGGCATCGCCGCCGTCGAGCAGCCAAAGTACGCTGCCTTCCACCTGCGCCAGCAGGCGCATCCAGACATCAAAAACATCGGGCGTGATTTTATAGCTGCTGTTAAAGGCGCAGAAGACAAAAGCGCCCTCCGGCAAGCCACAATCGGCGCGCGCGGGCGCGGCGGGAGTAATGACGCGCTTGTTGTCGTTGACCTGATAGCTGTCGGGCAGGGTGACGACTTTTTCGGTGAAAAAGCCGTGCATCTCCGGCGGCAGCACGACGGGATCCGCAATGATGTAATCGATATAGGGCGCGGCCATCGTGCCGGGATAGCCAAGATAGCTGACCTGCACGGGCGCGGCGCGGCCTGCGAAAATATCCGGCCGCGCATCTTGCGTAAAACCTTTAAGATCGACGGCAATGTCGATTTGCAGGTTAACGATCAGCTGCGCGATTTCCTCGTCGGATTTTTGCGAAACGTCGATGAATTGCGTAAAGGCATTTTCCAGCCGCCCGCGCAGCTCGCTCTTGTCATCGGGGCCGAAGGAGAGCGCAATAATATCGAATTTATCCTTGTCATGGCATTCGAACAGCCCCGCCATCAGATAGGATGTCGCATGGCGGTGAAAATCCGCCGAAAGATAGGCCACGCGGATTTTATTGTTGCCGTATGCCGCACCCTGCCAGACGGGCGCGCGCGGCGGGTGTTTTTCCGCCACATACAACGCCGCTGCCTTTTGCTGCACGTCCGCGGAAACGGGCAGGCCGACCAGCGGGAAAGGCATGGAAACCGGCACGCCGTCGCGGATTTTTGCCGCCATGTCCGCGACCTCTCCGTAAAGCGACCAGTCGCATTGCTGCATGCGCAGGTGATGGCGCATGCCGGTGACAAAAGGGTGCTCCGGCTTCAGGGCATAGGCGCGGTCATAGCTTTCGATCGCGCCTGCGATATCCTTCAAATCGCGCAAGGCCGCGCCGCGGTTGTTCCAGACGGAAACTTCATTGGGGTCCAGCGCCAGCGCGCGGTCAAGGCTCGCCACGGCTTCGGCCGGTTTTTTCAAATCCAGCATCACGTTGGCAAGGTTCAGATAGGCCGGCGCGTATGCGGGGTCCAGCGCGATGGATTTCAGATAGCAATTGATCGCCTCGGGATAGCGGCGCAGCCCGCGCAGCACCATCCCCATGTTCATGAACACATCGCCGCGTTCGGGATTGTTTTGCAGCGACAGGTCGTAATGCACCAGCGCATCGGCCAGCCGCCCCTGCGCCTGCAGCAACAGGCCCGCCATGGCATGTGCTTCGGCATGGGTATTGTCCAGCGCCACCGCTTCCCTGAAAGCCGCCAGCGCCCCTGCCGCATCGCCCTGATCCTTCAGCGCAAGGCCGCGGTGATAGTGATGATCGGCCGTGCCGGGTTGTGCCGTTTCCGCCACGTTCTGCCCCAGCGCGCGGGCCGAAACGGCGCGCAGCGCTTCCGCTTCGGGGAAAACGCCCTTCGCGGCAATGGCCTTGTCAAAACAGGCCAGCGCCTCCGCATGGCGGTCCAGCACCTGCAGGGCCTGCGCCTTGCCGACCCATGCATCGGGATGATCCGCCGCCAGCGCCAGCGCGGCGTCATAGGCGGCCAGCGCGGCTTCGGGCTTGCGATCGTCGCGCAGGGCATGACCCTTGTTGATATGCGCTTCCAGACAATCGGGTTTGTATTTCAGCGCGTTGTCGTAGCACAGCACCGCTTCGTCATAGCGTTTCAGGCTGCGCAGCGCGTTGCCGCGGTTGTTATGCGCCATCCATGATGTGGGGTCGATTTTCAGCGCCTTGAAGATCTCGATCGCCGCACCTTCGGCATTGCCGGTTTGCAACAGCAGCAGGCCCAGCAAATGCTGCGCGTCGAAATGTTTGGCCTTGCGCTTCAAGATGGCGCGATACAGCGTTTCCGCCTCGGCCAGCTGGCCCTGTTTGTGCAGCTTTACGGCGCGTTGCAACTCGTCATGCGTTTTCTGGTCTTGCTGGAAAGACGGCCGGCTCATGCAAACGCGCTCCTTATACGAGTATCAGAGTTTTTTGAGATTTTTGGGGTCGTAAGCGCAGCTGATATGGCTGCCGCGCGCGGCATCGGGAATATCAAACGTCCGGCGGATGCCCAGATCCAGATCATCTTCCAGCACATACAGGCTGGCGCAGGTGATCCGCGCATCGGGCGGGCCGTCGCGCACGGGGCAGAAAACCATTTTCTGGCCCGCGCTGTCCAGCACGCCCTGGAAAGACATTGTGTCCTTGCCCTTTTTGCGTTTCAGCATGATGTTGACGCGTTCGTAATCGGTCAGGACAAAACGCGCGTCTTCGAATTCGTACCAGCCGGCGGCGAAACGGGCCGCGCCCGTGCCGACCATGCAATGCACCCGCGCGGTGCTGACGGGCATTGCGGGCACCGCCACGGCGGCCACACCGCTGTCCAGACGGCCATAGCCTTCCCCCGGCCATTTCAGGGTGGAAAGCCCCAGCGTTTCGCAACCGCCCAGCAACAGGCACAACCCCGGCACCAAAAGGTACCTGCCCGCTGCAAAAAAGATGTTGTTTGAATACGTCACGGAATTCGTTACTTGTTTTTTAACGTCTGCCCCATATCTTAATAGAAAGTCCCAAAGTATGCCAAGCCGTATATCGCCGGGGCGCTTTATGCAATCTATCGGATGATCCGCCGTGTTTTTTAAACGTGTGACCATTTTCCATTTTTTCGGCTTTCCGATCCGCGCCGATCTCAGCTGGCTGTTTTTGTCGGCGCTGATTTTCTGGACGCTCGCCACCAATACCTATCCGCGGCAAATTCCGGGCCTCGGCCTTGAAACCTATCAGCTGATGGCCGTGGCAACGCTGCTCGGGCTCATCGCCTCCATCATCGCGCATGAAGTCGCGCATGCGATTATCGCCGAATATTATAATATGCCGATTGAAAGCATCACGCTGTTCATTTTCGGCGGCGTTGCCGAAATGCGCGGGGAGCCGAGCCACCCGAAAGGCGAATTCCTGATGGCGCTGGCCGGCCCGACGATGAGCGCGCTTTTCGGCCTGTTTTTCATGGCGCTGGAACAGCTCTATGAAATGTATATCGGCACGCAGGATGCCGTTTCCTGGGTATTGGCCTATCTGGGCATGATCAACCTGTTGATCGCGGGGTTCAACATGCTGCCCGCCTTTCCGCTGGACGGCGGCCGCGCGCTGCGCGCGCTGATCTGGCAGCGCAAGAAAAATCTGGTGCTGGCCACGCGCATTGCTTCCGATCTTGGCGCGATGCTGGCCTATGCCATGCTGGCCTATGCCTGCTGGCAGATCGTCAAGCACGACGATGTCGTCGCAGGGATGTGGACGGGTATTCTGGGCCTGTTCCTGCATGCGGCGGGCAGCTATGCCGTGCGCCAGACGGAAAGCCGCTCCCTGCTGGGGCGAGAAACGGTGGCGCGGTTTTTGCACAACCAGCTGGTCGGCGTATCGCCCGATCTCACCATCAACGCGCTGGTCGATCAATACGTTTACCGCCATTACCAAAAGGTTTTTCCCGTGGTCGAACACGGCAAGCTGCGCGGCATTGTGACGCTGCAAACGCTGTTGTCGCTCGACCGCCACAAATGGCACTGGCTGCATGTGGCCAGCATCATGGAACGCCCGAGCGAGGAAAACACCGTGCCGCGCGACTTTAACGCCGCCGATGCGCTGGACCTGATGCAGCGCACGGGGCGCGAAATGCTGCTGGTTGCGGATGGAGAGGAATTTTTAGGCGCGGTCAGCTTCCGCGACCTTGTCGCCTTCCTGTCGATCACCATGAAAATCGACCACAACAAACCCGTGCTGGTCAGCCGCCGCGTTGATTAAGGCTTGATCGAAAACCGTTCAGCCTTTTTTCAGGCCGGATTTGGGGCCGCCCAGCGCGGGCTTCGTGTTTTTGACGGTCGGATACATTTCTTCATGCATTTGGCGCACGGCCTCGGTGATCTCGGCAAAATGCTTTAAAATCTCGCGCTGGTTTTTCAGGATTTCCGCCTGATCCTTCTGGATGGCGTCGAATTGTTCCTTCAGCTTTTTGGTTTCGCGCAAGGCGCGTTCCGCGTTGTTTTTCGCATCGCGTGCATCGCTGGCGGTCTGGGAAGCGCGGGAGCTGCTGTAATAACACGTCATGGGGCGCTCTTCTTTTTACCTGTCATGGCCGCCGGTTTTTTCAAACCTGCGGCGGGTTTGTCCAGCTTGGGCGCCAGATCGGCCCGCAGCCCTTCGATGGCATCGGCCATGCGGTTGAAAGCCTGCACAAGTTCGCGCTGCCGCGCGTTACTCTCTTCCATATGCTGGTTCAGGGTGCGCAAAAGACGATGCGTGACTTCATCGCCGTCGCGCACGGCCTTGCGCAGGCTTTTGACCAAATCAAAATCGGATGCGTCGAGCGCCATGGATGTCGTCCGGTTCGTTTAAATGCGGGCATCGGCGAATCTCCGCCCGCAGGTTGTTTGTGCTGGTCTTCTGTTTTAAGCAAAATTATGACAATATGTCAATAAAATGCACATGCCAAAACACGGCAAACGCCGCCCTGCCCGCCGATCACGGAAATATTTTATATTTATGTAAACTTATGCCGTTTGCACGCGGCTGCTCGCGCCGCCGTGCGCCGCCGACCAGGCGGCGGGGGCGCGAAGGAAGCTTTCCACCTCCGCCAGCACCTCCGGCGCGAAAGTGCCGCGCGCCTTGGCCTCGGCCAGCACATCCGCCCATGTGCACAGAGCATGCAGGCTGAGCCCCGCGTTCGAAAGGATCGCGCCGCTTTCGGGATAGATGCCGTAGAAGAAAACCGAGAAAACATCCGTCACCACGCCCCCCGCCTCACGCAGGGCATCGGCGAAGGAAACCTTGCTCGCCCCGTCGGTGGCAAGATCCTCGACCAGCAGCACCCTTGCACCTTCGGGCATATGGCCTTCGATACGGGCATTGCGGCCAAAGCCCTTCGGCTTTTTGCGGACATAGAGCATCGGCTTGTCCAAAAGCTCGGACAGCCATGCGGCATAGGAAATGCCCGCCGTTTCGCCGCCGGCAATGTAATCCACCGCATTGATATCGATGTTCGCGCGCAGCTGCGCCGCCGCCAGCGCGAGGATTTCGCGCCGCGCTTCCAGATAGGAAATCACGCGGCGGCAGTCGATATACACGGGGCTCGCCCAACCGGAGGTAAAGATATAAGGCGTATCGGCATTGAAATGCACGGCCTGCATATCCAGCAGCAACCCCGCGACACGGCGGGCGGCGGTGTCACGGTCGAAAGAGGAAACGGTCATGAATGAACCCCGATTTAGAAATAATTGTATTTCTTGCCGCGGAAGACCCAGAAGTTACGCAGCAAAAAGGCGATGGCCAGCCAGACAATCTCGATGCCGAGGCAGCCGATGATGGCGAAATCGCGCAGATATTCCTTGCGCGAAGGCGGCAGGAAACTGTCGATATAAAACACGAAAGGCAGGCAGATCATGACCAGCACGCCCAGCACCGTCCAGTTGTAAACGGAGACCTGCCGTTTATTGGCGTTTTCCGGCACGAAAATAAAAAAGCACAACAAAACAACAAGACCGAACAGGGCAAGCAGGGCGATAATCGGGCCGAACATCTGGAGAAGATCCTTCTGTAATAAAGCTGTCGGGCTTTATTTTTAGCGCGTTTCCCGCGGCGGATCAACCCGCGTACGCGGGGGGAGCAACCGTCCTTAGGCCACCACCATCTGGGATTCCAGAAAGCGCTGGGTATGGATCATGTCGAGGACTTTTTCCAGCCGGCGGCGCATATCGGGTGTCAGGTTGCTGAATTCCGTGGCCATGCCGCGGCTGACGCTGCGGACAAGGCGGCCCGCCGCCTGACGGATGGTGACGGTTTCGCCGGGCAGGCGGAAATGAATATCCATATCCACCTCTGCCCCGACCGTGGCGGGTGCATTGGCGGGGGTTTCAAAGCAAAGCCCTCCCATGCTCCAGTCGCGGATTTTATAGCGTCGGCCGCCGATATCGACTTCCGCCTGTACGCCGATGTCACGGGTATTGTGGCGGATATGGCGGCGGCGCCATTCGCCGGTCCCGTTCAGGGAACCGTCGCCGAGGCCCAAGATATTGAGGATCTGATGTATCATCGCGACACCTCCTTCATTTCCTTGACTGATTTTCTAGGGTTTAAGGCCCCAAAGTCAAGGTTTGCGGACCTTAAACTTGAACAATCGCTTAAAAACATATTTTTCTTTTGTTTTTATGTAAAAATATAATCGTTTCTTTGCCCAAAACCCGCCGCAAGCACCTGTTTTCGGGACTCTTTCGCTTGACTCTTTTCCCCCTGCCGCCCTATAAAGGCTGACATAAAGCTGCCCTGCCGCAACGGCGTCGGGCGGCGGCGGTGCCCTGGCTCGTATTTGGCTGCCTCGGGTACCGGTCACCTCTATTGAAAGGAAAAGAAAATGCCAAAGATGAAGACCCACTCGGGCGCCAAAAAGCGCTTCAGTGTGACCCGCAAGGGCAAAGTACAGGCACGCGCGGCGCATAAACGCCACCGCATGACCAGCAAATCCAAAAGAATGAAAATGGAAGGCCGTTCCACCCTGATCATGGCGGAAATGGATGCCAAAATCATTCTCGACAACTTCCTGCCTTACGAGCGCAGCAAAAAGCGCAAAACGCGCCAACAGCTCAAGAAGCAGCAGCAGCTGAATGCAAAAAATAAAGCGAAGAAGGAGGCTGCATAATGGCACGCGTTAAAGGTGGTACCTCTTCTATCAACCGTCACAAAAAAGTCCTGAAACTGGCACGCGGCTATCGCGGCCGCAGCAGCAAATGCTATCGCATTGCGCTGGAGCGTCTCGAAAAAGCGTTGCAATACGCCTATCGCGACCGCCGCAACAAAAAGCGCGATTTCCGCGGCCTGTGGATCCAGCGTATCAACGCAGCGGCCCGCATGCACGGCCTGACCTATTCCAAATTCATGGGTGGTCTGAAGGCTGCCGGCATCACGCTGGACCGCAAAGTGCTGGCCGACATCGCCGTTCACGACATTGCCGCTTTCGGCAACATCGCGGAACAGGCGAAAGCCGCCCTCGGCAAAAAAGCCGCCTGATACGGACGGCGGCCCGCCGAAGGCCGATAAAAAAAACAAAAACCGCAGGTGGCCCCGCCATCTGCGGTTTTCTTTTTGGCCTTAAAAATGCTAAAAACATTCAGGTACGGCGCATTCATCTCTCTTCGGGAACCCACATGGCCAAAGCGGCGCGTTTATATGTCTGCCAGTCTTGCGGCACCACCCATAACAAATGGGCGGGCAAATGCGAGGCCTGCAACGAATGGAACACGATTGTCGAGGAAACCGCCGAAGCCGCCGTGCCCAAAGGCCTTGGCCGCGGCAAGGGCAAGGTCATCGAATTTGCCAAACTCTCCGGCGCAGCTGCCGCCCTGCCCCGCCGCAAAAGCGGGATTGAGGAATTCGACCGCGTCACAGGCGGCGGGCTGGTGCCCGGCTCCGCCGTGCTGATCGGCGGCGATCCCGGCATCGGCAAATCCACGCTGTTGCTGCAAGTAACGGCGCTACTGTCCCGGGACGCGCGCTGCGCCTATGTCTCGGGGGAGGAAGCAGTCGATCAGGTGCGCATGCGCGCCCAGCGTCTCGGCCATAGCGACGCGCCCGTTGCGCTCGCCGCCGCCACCAATGTGCGCGACATCATCGAAACGATGGATCGCGAAAAATTCGACGTCATCGTCATCGATTCCATCCAGACCATGTATCTGGACAATCTGGATTCCGCGCCCGGCACGGTGGCGCAGGTCCGCGCCAGCGCGCAGGAACTGATCCGCATGGCGAAAAAACGCGGCACGGTTTTGCTGCTGGTCGGCCATGTCACGAAGGAAGGGCAGATCGCGGGCCCGCGCGTGCTGGAACATATGGTCGATACCGTTTTGTATTTCGAAGGCGACCGCGGCCATACCTTCCGCATTCTGCGCGCGGTCAAAAACCGTTTCGGCCCCACCGATGAAATCGGCGTGTTTGAAATGGCGGAGGCCGGGCTGGCCGAGGTTGAAAACCCCTCCGCCCTGTTCCTGTCGCAGCGGCAGGAGGAAATTTCCGGCAGCGCCGTTTTCGCCGGCATGGAAGGCACGCGCCCCGTGCTGGTGGAAATCCAGGCACTCGTCGCCCCCTCGCCGCTCGGCACGCCGCGCCGCGCGGTTGTCGGCTGGGACAGCGGGCGCCTGTCCATGGTGCTGGCGGTGCTGGAGGCGCGCTGCGGCGTGCAGATCGGCCCCAACGATGTCTATCTCAACGTCGCAGGCGGTTTGCGCGTGACCGAGCCGGGCGCGGATCTCGCCGTCGCCGTTGCACTGGCAAGCGCCCTTTCGGGCATTCCCGTACCGCATGACATGGTGATTTTCGGGGAGGTCGGCCTCTCCGGCGAGGTGCGCAACGTCGGGCAGATGGAGCACCGCCTGAAGGAAGCGCGCAAGCTCGGCTTTGCCCGCGCGCTGATCCCCGGCAGCGGCGATAAAAAAATTCCCGTGCCGCAAGGCATGAAACTGACCGAAATACGGCACTTGCGCGACATGCTGCCCCTGTTCACAGAGGATTGATTTTCATGAGCCCCATTCTTTTCGATACCATCATCGGCATCATCATCATCCTGTCCACCGTCATCGCCTTTTTCCGCGGCTTCGTGCGGGAGGTTTTGACCATCATCAACCTGCTCGCCGCTTCCGCCGCCGCCTATTATCTGGGCGACGACCTGATCGGCCCCATGCAGTCGTGGCTGGGCGCGGAAAACGGCAAGGAGGCGGAGGAAATCTTCGGCATCATCCCGCCCGAAGTGCTGGGCGTTTTCCTTGCCTATGCCGCCGTCTTTTTCGGCACCTTCATTATTTTGATCCTTGCCGGCATGGCGATTTCCAGCACGATCGATGCCATGGGTCTTGGCGCGCTCGACAAAACGCTGGGCATGCTGTTCGGCGCCTTCCGCGGCTATTTGCTGGTTTTCCTGCTCTATATCCCCTTTGCCGCGATCATGCCGCCGTCGAAATTCGATTACCCGAAGTTCTTCACGGAATCGCTGACCTTCATGGCGCTCGATAAATCCTATGCCTGGCTGGACGATTACACCGGCGATGCGGAAGACAAAAACGGCAAGAAAAAACCCGGCATTATCACCCAGCACCTCAAGAACATGGGTGACGATTTCATGAAGGAATCGGAAAAAGCGCGCGACAATGCCGCCGAAAAGCTGGACGACATGCGGGAGAAGGCGCAGGATGCCGGACAGGGAATCCGCCGCGAATTGCCGCAAGAAATCCTCAGCGACGATGAATTGCAGGCCCCCTGATGACCGCTGCCCGCAAAAAAACCGCGCCGACAAAAGCCGCCGGAACCGGCCGCTGGAAAACAGGGAGCAAAATCCTTCTGGCGGCGTTGGTCATCGCGGTGACGATCGTGTTGGCCACGGAGCGCCAGCAATGGCCGGAAGCCGTGCGCGAGCATCAGGCCGCCAAAACGGTTTACAGCCTGCGCGACAAGGCCGTGACCGAGGCCCGCAGCCTGTTCGCACCCGAACACAAGCCGCTGGATATTACGGCGAAAAAGAAACAAGCACCGGAGCAGGGATATAGCGCAAAAGACCGCGACAGCCTTGAAAACCTGCTGCGCGAGGAAGGAGTAGCAAAACCATGACGACCCCCGACACCGGCCGCCTTGACGGCCGCATCGCCCTGATCACCGGCGCATCGCGCGGCATCGGCGCCGCCGTGGCCGAGGCTTTCGCCGCCGAGGGCGCGCATGTCATCCTGCTCGCCCGCACGCAGGGCGCGCTGGAGGAACTGGACGACCGCATTCAGGCACGCGGCGGCACGGCAACCCTGCTGCCCTTTGACCTGTCGGAAACCAAAAAAATCGCCGCCCTCGGCCCCGCGCTGGCGGAGCGTTTCGGCAAGCTGGACATTCTGGTCGGCAATGCCGCCACGTTGGGGGCGCTGTCTCCCGTCGCGCTTTCCGATCCGAAGGTTTACGAGGAAGTCATGCGCGTGAATTTTCTGGCGAATGTGCAATTGATCCGCACGCTCGACCCGTTGTTGCGCGCATCCGATGCGGGCCGCGCGATTTTTGTAACCGCCGGCCACGCACGGCAGGATCATCCCTATTGGAGCGCCTATGCCGCCAGCAAGGCCGCGCTGGAAACCATGGCCGCGACCTATGCCAAGGAAGTCGCCTATAGCAACCTGCGCATCAATGTCATCGATCCCGGCATTGTGGCAACGGAGCTGCGCGCCGCCGCCTATCCCGGCGAGGATAAATCCGACCTGCCGCTGCCTGAAAGCGTGGCAGGCGCCTTTGTCGATCTTGCCGCGCCGGAATGCGCGACGACGGGCAAAATCGTCGCCGCCGCCTGACGCGCCGCAACCGGCATGAATATCCCGAACCCCCATCTGCACGGCGACCAACGCGAGAATGCCGATGAAGCGCGGCTGAAACGCATGGCCGCGACCGCCAGCATCGGGGTCGGGGTCATTCTGATCATCCTCAAGCTGGCGGCCTTCTGGCTGACGAATGCGGTCAGCATCCTGTCCTCCCTCATGGATTCGTTTTTCGACGTGCTGGCGAGCAGCGTTGCGATGATGAGCATTATCCACGCCGCCAGCCCCGCCGACCGCAACCACCGCTTCGGCCACGGCAAGTTGGAGGCGCTGGGCGCGCTGGGGCAGGCGATTTTCATTCTCGGCTCCAGCATTTTCCTGCTGGCGGAATCGGCCCGCCGCTTTATTTCGCCCGAGCCCGTAACGGAACCCGCAATCGGCATAGCGGTGATTGCGGTATCGCTGTTTTTTACGGCAGGGCTGATCGCCTTCCAGCGCCATGTCATCCGCAAAACGAAATCCGTCGCCATTGCGGCCGACCATTTGCATTACAAGGGCGACATCCTGATGAACCTCAGCGTGCTGGCCGCCGTCGCGCTCAGCAGCTATACGCAGTGGAGCTATTTTGACCCGCTGTTTGCCGTGGGCATCGGCCTGACGCTGATTTACGGCGCCTATAAAATCGGCAAGGAATCCGCCGATATTCTCATGGACAAAGAATTGCCGCGCGAGTCACGGGAGAAAATCAAGGCGCTGGTGCTGGCGCATGAAGACGTGGTGTCCATCCACGATCTGCGCACCCGCAGCACGGGAGAGCGTATTTTCATCGAATTCCATCTGGAGCTGGACGGTGACATGTCGCTTTCCCGCGCGCATGACATTACGGAGGAGTTAGAGGTTGTGCTCTACAACGCCTTTCCCAAGGCCGAGATCATGATGCATCAGGAACCCGCCGGCATTGACGACGCCCGCATCGACCATCTGATCTCCGCAGGGCGCAAACGCCGCCAAAAGGATTAAAACATCAATCCGCGTAGGGGTTGCGGCTGGTGCGCAAAACAAGGCGCACGGGCGTGGCCGGCATGTTGAAATCGCGGCGCAGCCCGTTGATCAGATACCGTTTATGCGAGTCGGGATAATCATCCGGTCGCGCGACCCAGAGGGCGAACGTCGGCGGGCGCGCCTTGATCTGCGTGATATAACGCAGGCGGTTCTGGCGGCCGTTGACCAGCGGCGCGGGGTTCTGGCTTTCCATCATGCGCAGCCAGCGGTTCAGCTTCCCCGTCGGGATGCGGTGATTCCAGAGGTTATAGACGTTCAAAACGCCTTCCATCAGCTTGTCCAGCCGCTGGCCGTTGAGCGCGGAGATCGTCACCACCGGCACGTCGCGCACCTGCGCCAGGGAGGTATCGAGCTGGTAGCGCACCTCCTCCAGCACTTCTTCCTTGTTTTTCACCTTGTCCCATTTGTTGACGGCAACGATCAGCGCGCGGCCTTCGTCGATGATATGGCCCGCAATGGTCAGATCCTGTTTTTCGAACAGCGTTTCGCCGTCGATGACCATGATGACCACCTGCGCCAGACGAATGGCGCGCATGGTATCTTCGACCGACATGCGTTCGATATGGTTCACAACGCGCGCGCGGCGGCGCAAGCCCGCCGTATCCACCAGCCGCAGCTTGCGCCCGCCGAATGCCCAATCCACATGGATCGCATCGCGGGTAATGCCCGCCTCCGGCCCTGTCATCGCGCGTTCCTCCCCGACCAGCGCGTTCAGCAGCGTGGATTTGCCGACATTGGGGCGGCCCGCAATGGCGATTTTGATGGGTTTGGAGAGATCCTCTTCGGGCGCTTCCTCGTCCCCGAAGCCGGTTTCGTCGCCCTCGTGATATTTCTGGAACAGGATTTCGATGTTTTCCTCGGCTTCCTCCTCTTCGGCGCGCATGGCGGCTTCGGCCGCTTCCGCTTCCTCCACCTTCGGCCGCAGAAGGTCGTAGAGATCATGCATGCCCTGCCCGTGTTCGGCGGAAATGGGCAGCGGCTCGCCAAAGCCGAGTTCATAGGCCTCGAACATCCCCTCCATCGCCGCCTTGCTTTCGCATTTGTTGACGATCAGCGCGGTCGGCATATCCTGTTTGCGCAGCCAGTCGGCGAAATGCCGGTCCATGGGCGTAATGCCCGTGCGCGCATCCACGACCAGCAGCGCCATATCGGCACGTTCCAGCGCGCGTTCCGTCTGGCGGCGCATGCGGCCTTCGATGGTGGTATCAAAGCTTTCCTCCAGCCCCGCGGTATCGATAACGCGGAACTTGAGATCCATCAGGAAAGCGTCGGCCTCGCGCCAGTCGCGCGTCAGGCCCGGCGTGTCATGCACCAGCGCCAGTTTTTTGCCGACAAGCCGGTTGAACAGCGTGGATTTGCCGACATTGGGGCGGCCGATAATGGCAACGGTAAAGGTCATTCTGTTTTAAACCACAGGTTAAGGCGCCGCGCGATAGGCCGAAAGATCGCCGCTGCGGCTGAGCACCAGCAACGTCCCCGCCGCCACAATGGGGGGCAGAACCGTCGCGGAGGGCAATTTGTAGGTTTCGATCACTGCGCCGTTTTCGGGATTGATTTCCAGCATTTCCTTTTTGCCGCCGACGACAAAAAGACGCCCGCCCGCCAGCACGGGCCCCGCCCAGACCAGCGGTTCGGTATGGTCTTTATCCGCCCAGCGCGGCAGGGAAACGACCCAGCGGATCTCGCCGCGGCCGCGCGTCAGCGCGACCAGCTGCTGCTCCGTCGTGAGCATGAACAGATTGTCACCCGCGGCCCAGGGCGTTTCGGCGCTGCCGATTTCACGCTGCCACAAGCGGCGGCCCGTGACCTGATCCAGCGCGACCAGACGGCCGCTGTAGCTGACGGCGAAAACAACGCCCTGATCGATGACCGGCAAGCCGCGCACATCGGCAATGGCCGACAGCGCGCCCATGCGGCGCACGGCGGAAAGGTTATCCTGCCAGACGACCTGGCCGTTTTCGGGGCGCAGGCCGTAAAGTTCTCCGGAAGAAAGCGGCAGCACCACCAGCGTTTCATCGGCGGCCACCGAAGCGGAGCCCAGAAGGTTCGTGCTTTCGCTCACGCCCGAATATTGCCAGAGCAGCCCGCCGTCTTCCGCGCCATAGACCATGAGGCGGTTATCCAGCGTCACAAGATAAACGCGGCCGTCCATTACCGTCGGCGCGGCCCGCGCGGGCGAAGGCAATGCCACGCGCCAGATGTGTTTGCCGCTGTCGGGGTTGATGGCCAGCAGGTGTTTGTATCCCGCCGTCACGAACAGGCGGCCCGAATCCCATGCCAGACCGCCGCCGACGGCGGCCTCGCGCCCCTCGCCCTTCGGCACGACGCTTTCGCGCCACAGGCGTTTGCCGTTTTGCAGATCAAAGGCCGCCAGATGTCCCGAGGTATCCAGCGCAAAAACCTTGCCGTCTGCCGTGACGGGCACGGCGGTCAGCGGCCGGCGGTCATCGCCGCCCTTGCCGATGGAGGTTTTCCACACGCGTTTCAGATTGCCGCCCAGCGCCACATGGTTCATGGCATGGTTCGGATAGCCGCCCGGCTGCGGCCAGTACTGGTTGTCCCAGACATCGGGCAGGGTAATGGCTTCTTCTTCCAGCGCGGGGTTCGGCACCAGTTCCTTTTGCAACTGCAAAATGGAAATGCGTTCGCCCGGCAGCGGCGGCGGGCCTTCCTTGCCGAAAACATCGCTGACGGTTTCGCAGCCCGTCAACAGGCTGACGGAAAACAGCCCCGCCAGCAGCGCCATGCGGCGGCGTGTGAAGAAATTATTTTCCCGCATCGGCTTTCGTCCCCTCCGACCCCAGATAGAGTTCGCGGAGCGTGCTGGCGCGGCGGCGCATGTCTTCGGGCGCATCGGCGCTGGCGGAAATGGATGTCAGCGCCTTGACGGCTTCGGCCATTTTGCCTTCGCGGGCATAAAGCAACGCCTGCATTTCCAGCGCGGAATAGCGCCATGCGCTGTTCTTTGCCAGCTTGGCGAGAATTTTATGCAGACTTTCGGGATCGCCGCTGTCCAGCTTGTGGCTGGCCGACAACAAGGTGGCCAGATCGCGGTAGGTATCAGGCAGGCCGCGCATGGCGGCAACCTGGTCATACAGTTCGATGGCGCGCTGGGTCTGGCCTTCACGTGCGTACATGGCGGCGGAAATCAGCCCCGCAAAGCCCGCATGCGCGCCTTTGGTTTCCAGCGCAAGAGCGCTCAGGGCTTCCTTGTTATCGGCCTCGGCGGCTGCGAGCAACTGCTGGCTGGCAGCCGTTTCCTTGCCCGCCTGATAATTGCGCCAATACCCCATCCCCGCCGTCAGGACAAGCGCAAGCAGGATGCCGCCGATGATCCACGGGCCGTTTTCTTTCCAAAACGTGCGCAGCTTTTCCTGGCGGAGTTCTTCATCGATTTCATGCATCAGGTCGGACATGGGACGCCTTTTTCGCAAAATTGGTTTCAGACGCCTTAAACTGGCCTAAAAACAGGGTCTTGGTCAAGAAAAACCCCCTGAAAACAACCTTTAAAACGACCCCTTCCGTTAACATAACGCAGGATTGACGGCGGCGGGCACGGGTGTTAAGACAATGTACCAGTCTTTGCATTTTTGAATATGTTTTTCGCCCTGACGGAGGGTCGTATTATGTCTTTACGCGATATTTTCAAACGCGCCACGCCGGATGAAAAGGCCGCCAAGCGCGCCGAGGCCATCAACAAGCCCGGCCTGCGCGGCATCAACAAGCTTTTCCGCGCCATCGAGAAAAACAACCTGAAACAGGTCAAGCAGCTGATTGCCGACGGCGCGGATGTGAACGCGCGCACGCAGGATGCCAGCACCGTTTCCATCGTGATGTACAGCGTGCCCTATGCCAAGGGTTCCACCCCGCTGCATGCCGCCGCGCTGCTGGGCCATGACGACATTGCCCGCCTGTTGCTGGAAAAAGGCGCGGATATCAACGCACGGAATAACGAGGGGCATACGCCGCTCGATTACGCGCTGATCAGCCAGAACTGGTATGAAAACGATTACGGCCGCAAAAAAGAGTCCAGCCTGTCCCTGCCGCGCAGCCTGCGCAAAACGGGCGACAAGCTGAAGGCCTATCACGACATCATCCGCACTTTCATCAGCGAAGGCGGCAAGCCCGGCCTGTTCAAACTGCCGGAAAAATTCGAAAACCTGTTGCCGAAAAAACGCCCGCAGCTGCCCGCCGACGTAAACGCCGCGCTGAAAACGCCGAAGCCGAACGGCGGGTTTTAACCATCAGGGTTGCTTGGGTTTCAGATCCTTCAGGCGGATTTTGCTGAAGGACTGCAAACGCGCCTGACGCAGGCGGGCGACAAAGCCCTCGCCGTCGTGGCCTTTTTTGTAATCGGCCGGCACGTGTTGCCAGACAAGCTGGAAATCATCCGGGCGTTTTTGCCACAGTTTCACATCCAGCAAATCGCCCAGACGGCCCTGCTGGCAGATTTTCAGCAGCGTCGTATCGCCGTCCGGCCCCTTGCCCAGCACATCCTGCGCCATCAGCCCGTCTGCATCCTTCGCGGCGAGCGCCAGCAGCGCCGACAAATGCCCCGTACGCACATGGTAATTGAACTGGTCGGTCAGCTTCGTGACGGATTCCGCCCGCAGCGCGGCCATATCCTTGAACGGCAACGGCGGGGGCGGCGCCGCATCTTTTTCCGCCGCCATGCGTTTTTGCAAACCGGCGGCCAGCGCATCATGCCCGTAGGCCAGCGCATAATCGCGCGGCGTGCTGCCTTTGTTGTCATAGGCGGTCACGGTCGCGCCTTTCGCAACCAGCAGATCGACCAGTTTGTCATCGTTCCACACGGCGGCGTAATGCATCAGGCCGCGCCCTTCGGCATCGCGAAAGCCGATATCGGCGCCGCTGTCGATCAGGCCGGTCAGCCGGGCGCGGTCGCCCGCCTCCAGCGCGGCCAGCAGCGCGTCATGCTGCGCGTTGTTGTTTTTTGCAGGCTGTTTCGTTTTTTTCGGCTTGTCGGCGGTCATGTCAAAATTCCTGAATGAATAAATTTTTTAAGGGGTATCGTTTTGCTTGGGCGCGCGGGGTTTCAGCTTCAGGCCCGGATTGTTCTGCGCCGTTTTTTGCAACTGGCGGCGGCGGTAGCGCAACACGTCGCGCTTGGCTTCGTCAAAATCCACCTGCCAGCGCGCCTTCGGATTGTCGTTGACGGCTTTTTGCAGCGACAGCATTTCCTCCAGCCGCCCCTGCCACACATGCGCCGTGAAAACATCGGAAAGGCGCTTGCTGCTGACAAAAGCATCGAAAAGCGTTTCGTCCTTGTAATAGCTGCTGCGGCGGTTGAGGTCGTCCAGCGTCAGCCCGTTTTCGTCACGGCGGATAACATCCATCACGAAATCCATCTTGCCCATGCGGACAAGGAAATGCATGGCGGAGGTTTCACCGTCAAGGCCGATGGGCACATTGCGCCGCAGATCGTCCAGCGTCATTTCATCGGGACGGCGGCTGAACAGCGTGCGCGCGCCGCGGTCTTCCAGCAGCCGGAAGATTTTGTACCAGTCATCATTGAACAAATCGCGCGCGCCCGCCCACCAGAGCATATCGAGAGAGGATTCGCCGCGCCCGCTGGTACGTTCCACCTTCGCCCCCGCATCGAGCAGCAGGGTCACTTTTTCAAGATCGCAGCGCGCAATGGCCAGATGCAGCGCGCAATAGGCGGGATGCGCGTAATATTCCTCCGCATTCGGATCGGCGCCAAGCGCCAGCGCGTTTTTCACCTCTGCCGCCGTCCCGCCGCGCAGCGCGCGGAACATCATTTCATCAATGCGGCGCTGGTAGTTTTCCCCTTCGCCGGGGATCATGTCGCAGGCATCAAGCCCCGTCAGCCGCATCTTCGCGCCCGCTTCGGAAAGCACGCGCACGCCCGCGCCGAAACGTTCCTGATAGGCGGCATCCAGCACGGAATTGCCTTCGCTGTCCACATCATCGAGATTGGCGTCATAACGGATCAGCAATTCCAGCAGCGGCAAATTCTGGCGGCGCACGGCGACATGGAGGGCGGGATAGCCTTCGCGGATGATACGGTCGGGATTGGCGCCGTCCAGCAGCGCGGCCTCGACCTTGCGCACATCAATGGTATGGCCGCTCATCGCCGCGATCAGTTTATTGTCGGCGGCGGCCTGTTTGGCCGCCTTTTCAGGATCGGCAACGGTCGCTGCCAGCAATCGCTGCATCGGCGGATCATCTTCCGGCTTGCGTGGTTGGCGCGGCGAGGCCATGGTTCTTCCGTTTTCCAATATTATGAATATGCTAAGGGGGATAGTTTTACCATAGCGGGCCTGCTGAAACAAATGATAAAAATTCACCTTTTTCGCGCAAGCTTTGCAAAGCGGGCGGATTGATTTTTCTGGTCTTTATTTTTTATTATGAGAAATAAAAGCCCCCACGCAATGCCGCGGCGCATCATATTCCTGCCCCTGTGCCGCTTGCCCTTCCCTGCCGCGCCGCGCAAAGAGAATCTGCCCTGCCGCCGCCTGTGCCTTGACGCGGCTTTCAACACAACCGCAGGGGCGTTTTATGCACCTGTTCCGGCGGTGCGGGTTTTATGTCGCGGCGGTGCGCAAGGCTTTCCGATAAGTCCTTTTTTTTCGCATATATTCAGCCTATGATGCCCACAACAGGGATATAGATTTTTTGTTGAGGGATCACCAGCCGGACACCCATGCTGCTTTTTTTCCGTGACAGATTGCGCCAGGGCGGCCGCGCCACGTTCAGCAAGGGGGAACTCAGCCTGATCCTCGGCGTTTACGGCCGCCGCGTACAACGCGGCGAATGGCGCGATTACGCGATCGACACGCTGCCCGACATGGCCGTTTTTTCGGTGTTCCGCGCCAGCCATGAAAACCCGGTGTTCTCGATTGCAAAAATCCCCAGCCGCAGTTTTCTGAAACCCGCGCAATACGCGGTTTACGAAGGCAACAGGACGATCAGGCAGAGCAGCTCGCTCAGCGAAGTGCTTGCCGTATTCGAGGAGGAATGAACATGTTCCGGCCCCTTTTCTGCACCGCCCTTCTGGCCCTGCTTTTGGCCGCGCCCGCCGCGCGCGCGGACGCGGAGAAGATCAAATATCTGTCCGACCCTCCCTATGAGACCATGGCGGCGGAAGACCCGCACCCGATGGACGATATGAAGGCGCTGGCAAAGGACGGCGACCTGCGCGCGCAATTCATCCTGGGCGACCTTTACAGCAAGGGCAAGGGCGCGCTGAAAAAAGACCTTAAAATGGCACGTTACTGGTTCGAGCAAAGCGCCTATCACGGCTACGGTTTCAGCTTCATCCGTCTTGCCGCGCTCGACAAACGCGCGAAAAAACCCGAAGAAGCCTATAAATGGTACACGCTCTGCATGGAAAAAATGCGCGGGGCGGAACATAAATGGTGCGACAAATCGCGCGACGAACTTGTCAAATCCGCCAAGATGACCCGCGAGCAGATCAAATCCGCCAAAAAAAAAGCGGCCAGCTGGTTCAAGGATAAAAAGGCCGAGCTGGAAGCCGCCGCAAACAAAACGCCGCCCGTGAAAAAAACCGACGCGGCCGATGCCGCACGGGAGGCGGAAGCGGAAAAGGTGCTGACCGCAGCGGAAGCCCTGACGCTGGAGCCGCCTGCGGCCAAAGCGCCCGAAGAAACACCCAAAGCCATCACGGCCGCAGAAGCCGCGGCAGAAACCAAGACCCAAAAGGAGTAAAAGAACATGGCAAAAATCAAGGTCAAAACCCCCGTCGTCGAAATGAACGGCGATGAAATGACCCGCATCATCTGGGACATGATCATCGAAAAAATGATCACCCCCTATCTCGACATCGATCTCAAATCCTATGACCTGTCGATCCAGAACCGCGACGCCACCGACGACCAGGTCACCGTGGATGCCGCCCATGCCGTGAAGCAATACGGCGTCGGCATCAAATGCGCGACGATCACACCCGACGAAGCGCGCGTGGAGGAATTCAAGCTGAAAAAAATGTGGAAATCGCCGAACGGCACGATCCGCAACATCCTGAACGGCACGGTTTTCCGCGAGCCGATCATTTGCAAAAACATTCCGCGCCTTGTCAGCACATGGACGAAGCCCATCGTTGTCGGCCGTCACGCTTTCGGTGACCAGTACAAGGCAACGGACGTGAAAATCCGCGGCAAAGGCAAGCTCACCATGACCTTCACGCCCGATACCGGCACACCCGAAACGTGGGAAATTTACGATTTCGCCACGGGCGGCGGCGTCGCCATGGGCATGTACAACACGGATGAAAGCATCGCAGGCTTTGCGCGTTCCTGCTTCAACTACGGTTTGCAGCGCGGCTATCCCGTATATCTGTCCACCAAGAACACGATCCTCAAGGCCTATGACGGCCAGTTCAAGGATATCTTCCAAAAAATCTTTGACGAGGAATTCAAGGCGCAATTCGACAAGGCCGGTCTTGTGTACGAACACCGCCTGATCGACGACATGGTCGCAAGCGCCCTGAAATGGGAAGGCGGCTTCCTCTGGGCCTGCAAAAACTACGACGGCGACGTGCAGTCCGACAGCGTGGCGCAGGGCTTCGGCTCGCTGGGTCTCATGACCTCCGTCCTGCTCACGCCCGACGGCAAAACGGTGGAAACGGAAGCGGCGCACGGCACCGTCACGCGCCATTACCGCCAGCACCAGCAGGGCAAGCCGACCTCGACCAACCCGATCGCTTCCATCTTCGCCTGGACGCAGGGTTTGAAATACCGCGGCCGTTTCGACGATACGCCCGATGTGGTCGCCTTTGCCGAAACGCTGGAACAGGTTTGCATTTCCACCGTCGAGGGCGGCGATATGACCAAAGACCTTGCCCTGCTCGTCGGGCCGGATCAGAAATACCTGACGACCGAACAGTTCATGGACAAGCTGATCGCGAACCTCAACGTCGCCATGCAAAAAGCCGCCTGACCGGCGTTTTGAATTGCGACACAAAAAGCCCGGTGGTACTTTGAACCATCGGGCTTTTTCCTGCGTGTTTTTCGGGGACTGTGGGCTACGGCATGCCAAAAACGGATTTGACATTTTTTCGCAAGCTGGCAGCCCTTGGTATTATCACGCTGTTTTTCTTCAGCCTGACGCCCTATATCCCGCTGTCCGTGGCGGTGACGGATTTACCCAGTCACTTTGTGCTGCAATATGCCATCGGCGCGGTAATCGGCGGCCTTATCGTGCCGGCTTTGAAAATGCCGCGCCGCTATCTTCTGCTTCTCGCCCTCGTCTTTGCGCTGAACATGGCCACGCTGGCGCCCTATCTCGGCGCCATCTCCGCGCCGCAGACTGCCGGGCAGAAAACTTTTAAAATATTACAGGTAAATACACTTTACCTGAACCGCCATACAGCGGCGTTGGAAGATATCATCCGCCGTGAAAATCCCGACATCATCACCGCCGTGGAAACAAACGATGCCTTTGCCGCGATGTTCAAAACGCTGGCGGATCTTTATCCGCATCAGGACATCCATCCGCGCCGTGATGCGCGCGGGCTTGCCGTGCTCTCCAGATTTCCCCTGAAGGATGTTTCCGTCACGGTCTTTGCGGAACCTGCCACGCCTGCCCATATCTTCACCGCCACGATACACGGGCAGGATATCCGTTTTGTTTCCATGCACCCCTATACGCCCACGGGCCATTTGCAAAAACGCGATATCCATATGCATGCTGTCGCCGCCGCGTTTGCCGCGCCGCAGGATGTGCCGCTGGTTATCGCGGGAGATTTCAACGCCACGCCCTGGTCCCCCGCAATGAAGGCCTTCCGGCGGCAAACGGGGCTTCGGCATGCGCGCCACCGGCGCGGCATCCTGCCGACATGGCCGGCCTTCCTGCCCTCCGCTTTCCTGCGCATTCCCATCGACCATGTACTGGTCGATCCGCGCATCGGCGTGCTGGATTACCGTACCGGGCCTGCCGTCGGGTCGGATCATTTGCCGACCCTTGGCGTTTTTAGCGTATCTAAATAGTAAATCATTGAAAAACCACGTTTCTTTTATTTGCAAAAATTATTGAAAATATGTATAGTAGTGCAACATTACAATTTTTGATGATTCTGCGCACGATTAGGAACCGTTATGGCCGTCAAAGAAAATAAAGCGCAAAAACCCGCTGCCAAAAAATCCGGCAAATGCCGCCGCGCCTTTTTAAAGGCCGTGCTGGGGACCGCGCTTGTTTTCGGGGCCTATGGCGCCTATGAGGTCGGCGCGCCCGATCCGCTGAAGGATTCCGTCGCCGCCCGCCTCGCCGAGGTTTTCGGCCCCCGCGCGGAATACAACAACCGTTCGATGAATCTGGATTTCACCTTGCTGGATCAAAGCCCCGCCATTCTGGGCAGTTCGGGCAATGCGATTTTCGAAACCCAGAACAACCATACCGTGGAATGGTACGCCATGCTGGGCCGCCACCAGATGCTGATGGCGCAGCCGGATAACCGCGCCGCTTTCGAAGCGTTTCTCGCGCCGCTCGACAGTGTGCGCAACGGCACGGTGGAGGAAAAAGCCAAAGCCGTTGATGCGCTGATCGACCGCATGATCACCTATCAGCTGGACAACGAACATTACAACGACCGCCGCGGCGAATACTGGGCCTCTCCGCTGGAAACCATCAATGACCGCCGCGGCGATTGCGAGGATTTCGCAATCCTGAAATATTTCGCGCTGCGTTATCTGGATGTGGATGTCGAACGTCTCTACGTCATCACCGTCGGCCCACCGTCGCAGGACAGGCTGAACCATGCCACGCTGGCCGTAGATATCCGCGATGCCGCGCATGACGAGGCAGGCAAAGCCCCCGCGCGCAAATTCGTGATCCTTGATAACGACGGCAGCCGCAACGGCCGTCTGGCGCCGGAAAACAGGGAACAATACAAAATTTACGCGGCCTATAGCGAAGCCGGTATCTGGAGCGTGCCGCAACCGCCCAAGCCGCCCGCGCCGAAACCCGCGCCCGCACCGTCGCCCTGCACTTGCGCGCCGCAGCTCAGCTAAACAAAGGCGGTTTTCAATACGAACGGATTATTTTTCTGCCGCAGGCTCAGGCAGCGCCTTTGGCCATGTCACAAAGGCAAAAAGCCAGAGCATCACCACGACCGACGGCACATAGATAAAAGGCACAAGGAACAGCATCGACCAATAGGGGTTGCGCCCCGCCCGCGCCGCAATCACCGCGCCGCAGCTCAGCAGAATAAAAATCATCACGCCCTGCAACAGGTATTGCGCCCAAACGGGCGGCGCCGCGCTCAGGATATTCATGCCGCATCCTCCCGTTTTTGTTTCAGGGGCGCAACGCGCGTCCATTTGCCGAAGGCCAGCCGCAGCGCCAGCGCCACAAATCCGACCCAGGGCAGGAGCAATAAAAACACCCCCGTGGCGGGCAAGCCCGCGCGTTGCAAAATCCGCCGCGCGGGATACAGCGACAACAGCGCGTAGAGATAATATTGCATCAGCGGATCCGCCATGCGGTAGGCCAGAAGATTGCTTCCCAAAAGCTCGGTCATTGTTTATTTCTCCTGCCGGATATCCGGAATGTCATGCAACAGCCAGACCAGCAGGGCCAACAAGACCATCGCGCCGCCCTGATGCACCGTTGCCGGTACAATATGCACATGGGACAACAGCGTCGCAACCCCCAGCCCCGCCTGCAACAGCACCATCAGCGCCGCCGCCGTGAACAGCGCGGGCAAGCGCCCTTCCGCATTGAAGCCGCGGCTGCGCGACCAGAGGAACAAAACCTTCGCCGCCGTCAGCAGCGCCAGAATGCGGTGCGTAAACTGCACGGTGGCGGGTTCTTCAAAAAACGCGCGCCAGACCGGCTGATGCGCCATCAGTTCGGGCGGAATCCAATGCGCATCCATTTTCGGGAAGGTGTTATAAAGCAGCCCCGCATCCAGCCCCGCGACAAAAGCGCCCCAAACCATTGTGAGCGTCGCAAGCGCAATCGATCCCTTGACCAGCCCGCGCAAGGGCGCAAGACGGCCCGCATCGGGCACGGGGCGCAGGCTGAAAGCCAGCCCCATGCGGAACAGACAGGCGAAAATCAAAAACGCCAGCATCAAATGCGCGGCCAGACGGTAATGGCTGACGGCAGGCATATCGACAAGGCCGCTTTTGACCATGAACCAGCCCATAACCCCTTGCGCAAATCCCAGCCCCAAGACGCCCAGAAACGCGGGTTTTGATTCCGCCGGCAAGCGGCGGCGCAGCCAGAACCACGCCAGCGGCAACGCATAGATCAAACCGATCACGCGGCCCCAGAGGCGGTGGAACCATTCCCAGAAATAAATCTTCTTGAATTCGGGCAGCGTCATGCCGCGATTGACCTTCTGGTACTGCGGCGAGGTTTTGTAATTGTCAAATTCCCTGTGCCAGTCGGCATCGGACAGCGGCGGCAGCGCGCCGACGACGGGGTCCCATGTCACGATGGAAAGACCTGATTCCGTAAGACGCGTCACCGCCCCCACCAGTGCCATCAGAAATACCGCGAAAGCACAGGCAAAGAGCCACAGGGCAATCGCCCGGCTTGAATCTTTTTGCATGTCGGACCTCATAGGCTCAAAAACATCCGGATCGAAACAATCAGCAAGACAATCGCAAACACGCGGCGCAGCATGCGGCGCGGCATGTTGTGCGAAACCTTGACCCCCAGCGGTGCGACCAGCATGGATGTGGGCAAAATCATCGCCACGGTCAGGATATTCACATAGCCGATGGACCACGGCGGCAATTGGTCCTGTACCATCAGGCCCGTCACCATATAGGTCACGATGCCCGGCAGGGCGACAACCACGCCCAGCGTCGCGCCCGTGCCGACCGCGCGCTGCATGGGCAGGCCGACGTAACTGAGCATCGGCACGGTCAGAATCGCGCCGCCGATCCCCACCATGGCAGAGACAAGGCCGATCAGCCCGCAGAGTACTTTTTGCACCTGCAAGGTCAGAAAACGCAGGGGCTTTGCCTCGCTGCGGTCATCACCGAACATCATATAGGCGGCAATGCACAGCGTCATGCCTGCAAAAATTTCCTTCAACACAATACTGTTGACGCTGGAGGCGAAACACGCGCCCGCAATCACGCCGCAGATGATGGGCGGACCCCAGGCCTTGACGACCGGCCAGTCCACGCCGCCGCGCCGGTAATGGCCGAAGGACGACGTCGCGCCCGTGGCCAGCACCACTGCAAGGGAGGAGCCGACGGCGATATGCATCGCGTGTTCCTGACTGAATCCGAGAGAGGAGAGCGAAAAAAATAGCGCCGGCACGAAAATCACGCCGCCGCCCACGCCCAGCAACCCCGACAGAAAACCGCCCACGCCACCGATTGCCAGCAAGAGCATTATCAGTTCGGCGGGGATCATGCTTGTATCAGGGGTCATTTCTCTGTTCTTAAGGGCAAGAGTCCGGGGCGGGCGCGTTTTTATTTTCGTAACATTTCTGAGTCGCCCGATACACTATACGCCACCCCCCCATGGGAAACAATTTGAAAAGCCGCTTTTTTTAAAGCAAAAAAAGCCGCCGCTGGCATGCAGCGGCGGCATTGCGGACAGGACAGGAGAAACAGCCGTCAAGCGGTGGCTTTGACATCCAGCCCGACATCGAAATTCGGCGCGCTGTGCGTAATCGCGCCGGTGGAGATCAGATCCACGCCCGTCGCGGCAATGGCGGGAATGCGGTCCAGCGTCACGCCGCCCGAAGCCTCGACCACGACGCGGCCTGCAACCATTTCGACGGCGGCGGTCATATCCTCCACCGACATATTGTCGAGCATGACGATATCCGCGCCCTCTTCCAGCACGTCTTTCAACTGGTCGAGCGTATCGACCTCCACCTCGATTTTCACGGTATGGCCGATGCGCGCCTTGGCGTTGCGGATGGCGGTTTTGATGCCGCCCGCCATGGCGATATGGTTGTCCTTGATCATCACCGCATCATCAAGGCCGTAGCGGTGCGGAATGCCGCCGCCGACCATAACGGCGTATTTTTCCACCGTGCGCAGACCCGGCGTGGTTTTGCGCGTGGCGGCAATGCGTGCCTTGTGGTTGCCGACGGCACGCACCATTTTCAGCGTCAGGGTCGCAATGCCCGACATATGGCCCATGAAGTTCAGCGCCACGCGCTCCGCCGTCAAAATCGCGCGCGCGCGGCCTTCGATTTCCAGCACGGCATCGCCCTTGGCCACATCGCTGCCTTCGGGTTTCAGGCGCGTGATGCGCAGGTCTTTATCCACCATGCGAAAAGCGGCTTCGGCCAGATCCATGCCGGCGATACGGCCCTCCTCCCGCGCGGCAATCACCACACGGGCGCGGGTATCGGCCGGCACGGTGCTGTCGGTCGTGATATCGCCGCCGCGGCCCAGATCTTCGGCCAGCGCCATGCGGACAAGCGGTTCGATCACCAGCGGGCTGAGCGGTGCGGGTAGCGTGGTCATGCGGCTTTCTCCTCTGTCATCGCACGCACGGGCGTTCTTGCGCCCGGCAGCAGGTCGGCGGTGCGGATATCGATCTCTTTCAGCGTTATAAAGCTGCGCTTTTGCCATGTCTTCAGCGGCTGCGGACAATCGCTGCGGCAATGTCCGCCGCGGCTTTCGGTGCGCAGCAGCGCGGCCGTTGCAATCATGCGCGCCACCAGCGCCATATCGGCGGTGCGGGCATCGCGCGTTTCGGCGCGTGCGCCCAGTTGCGCCAGATCATATATTGCGGCCTTCAGCCCCGCTTCGTTGCGGATCACGCCGACAAGATCGGACATGATCTGGCGCACAAGGTCGCGCTCCGGCACGGGTTCTTTCGCGGTTTCAAGCACGGGCAGCGAGGCCGTATCGAAACGGATGTCGCGGCTGATGCACGGCAGGGCTTTGGCGATATCTTCCGCCGCGCGCGCGCCCATCACGACCGCCTCCATCAGGGAGTTGCTGGCCAGACGGTTGGCGCCGTGCAGGCCCGTGGCGGCGCATTCGCCTGCGGCCCAAAGGCCCGCCAGACTGCTGCGGCCGGACAAATCCGTTGCAATGCCGCCCATGTGGTAATGCACGGCAGGCATGACGGGGATCAGATCATGGCGCGGGTTCAGCCCCGCGCGGCCCGTCGCCTGCAACAGCGCGGGGAAATGCGCCGTATCGATATGACGGCAATCGAGATACACTTTTTGTCCCGCCTGCATTTGCGCGAAAATGCCCCGGCTGACCACGTCACGCGGCGCAAGCTCCGCCATGGGGTGGTAATCCGGCATGAAGCGCTGGCCGCGGCTGTTGACCAGATAGGCGCCTTCGCCACGCAGCGCCTCGGTGGCGAGCGGCGCGGGATCTTCACCGATATCCAGCGCCGTCGGGTGGAATTGCACGAATTCCAGATCGGACAGCACCGCGCCCGCGCGCGCCGCCATGGCGACACCGCGGCCGATGGCATGCAAAGGGTTGGTCGTTGCGGCATAAAGCCCGCCGATGCCGCCCGTGGCCAGCAAAACGGCGCGCGCGGCAAAAACAACCGGCGCGTTATCGGCCAGACGGCGGCAGAAAACGCCCGTGACCGCGCCCATGCTGGCCCCGTCGCGGCGCACCAGACGCTCGGCGGAAACGCCGTCCGCAAAAACAATCTGCGGGGTTTGCCGCACGGCTTCGGCCAGCGCGCGCATCAGCTCCGCACCGAAACCGTCGGCGGCGGCGGCCTTCAAAACGCGGCGGCGGGCGTGGCAGGCCTCGCGGTTCAGCAAATAGGCGCCATCGGCATCGCGTTCAAACCGCACGCCGTATTGGGCGAGTATTTCCACATATGCCGGCGCGGCACCCACCAGCGTGCGCACGGCTTCCACATCCGCCGTACCGGCCGCCGCCTTCAGCGTATCGGCCACGTGGCTGTCGATGGTATCTTCCGGCGCGACGGCGGCGGCGATCCCGCCCTGTGCCCAGGCGCTGGCGCAGATGCCGCCAAGGGGTTTTTCGCTCAGCACCACAATCTTGCCCGCGCGTTTGGCGGCCAGCGTCAACGCGGCGATCAGCCCCGCCGAACCCGAGCCGACAATCACCACATCCGCCTTTACCGTTTCCATGTCTTTTTTCATTTTCATCATCCTTCCGGCAATGCCGAAAATTTCCATTAGCCGAATGCCCGCATCAGATTTTAACCGCGAGCATCCGCTCGACCGCCGCGCGGGCGCGACCGGCAACGGCGGGGTCAACCTCCACCGCCGTGGTGCGCGTTTGCAGGCTTTTCAGGATCGCCGGCAGGGTGATGCGCTTCATATGCGGGCAAAGGTTGCAAGGACGCACGAATTCGACATTCGGGTTATTGACCGATACGTTGTCGGACATGGAGCATTCCGTCACCATCACCACGCGTTTGGGCTGTTTTTCGCTGACGTAATCGCTCATCGCCTTGGTGGAACCGGCGAAATCCGCCTCCGCCACGACTTCGGGCGGGCATTCGGGGTGCGCCAGCACCACAGCGCCCGGCCATGCCTTGCGGAATTTTTTGATATCTTCGGGCGTGAAGCGTTCATGCACTTCGCAAGCGCCTTCCCATGTCAGAACGGTCTTGCTTGTTTGCTTGGCAATGTTGCGGGCGAGATATTTGTCGGGGATCATCAAAACCTTGTCCCCCGGCAGGCTTTCAACGATGGCAAGCGCGTTCGACGAGGTGCAGCAGATATCGGATTCCGCCTTGACGTCGGCCGAGGTATTCACATAGGTGACGATCGGCACATTCGGATATTTTTCGCGCAGCAGGCGCACATCCGCCCCCGTGATGGAGGAAGCGAGCGAGCAGCCCGCACGCATATCGGGGATCAGCACCGTTTTTTCGGGCGAAAGGATTTTCGACGTTTCCGCCATGAAATGCACGCCTGCCTGCACGATCAGTTCCGCATCGGTTTTGGCGGCCTGCTGGGCAAGCTGCAAACTGTCGCCCGCGAAATCGGAAATGCAGTGGAAAATTTCCGGCGTCATATAGTTATGCGCCAGAATGACCGCGCCCATTTGTTTTTTCAGGCGGTTGATTTCCAGCACATAGGGCGCATAGGTCGCCCAGTCGAGTTCGTTCACCACGCGTTTCACGCGTTCGTACAGCGGCGCGGTTTCGCGCGCGACGGCGGGCGTGTATGTCAGCTCGGTTTGCGGGGTTACGGTATCGAACATCTTGTTTCTCCTGTCTTGCGGCGCGTGCTGTTTTTGCGTCCGTCTTGTCTGTCCTTCAGTTTTTGCCGTCTTGATTCGACGGTCATTTTGCTCTGTTTGAGTATTTTATATACTCTATTAGAGCATAACTCAAGCGAATTATCAACAAAATGAGCATAAATATAAAAATCATTCAAATTCAACTATTTATGGATTTATTGTGGACGGGTTTGCGCGGCAGGCCGACAACAAAAAACCCGCCGTTATGCGGCGGGGCTTGCGGAATCGGGGCAATGCAGGGTCAGGACATGCTGGCCGACAGCTTCATGCCGGGGGCGGGGCGTTCCAGCACCACGGCACCGCGGAAACGGAACAGCGCGGCGGGACGCCCGCCCGCCTCGGCGGATTTTTTGCCGGGCACTTCTTCCACCATGCCGGAGCCTTCGACAAGGCGGCGGAAATTTTGTTTGTGCAGGCGGTGGCCGACAATCGCCTCCACCGTTTTTTGCAATTGCAGCAGCGTAAATTCCGGCGGCATGACTTCAAAAACAACGGGGCGGTATTTCAGCTTGCCGCGCAAACGGCCCATGGCCGTTGCGAGAATGCGGCGGTGGTCATACAGCATGCTGCGCCCCGGCACGAGCACGTAATCCACCTTCATGTTTTTATCGCGGATCGCCTCGTACACAAGGTTCGCGCCATAGAGCAGTTCGTAGCGCTCCAGCACCTTTTCATCATCCCATGCCACGCCGTCAAGGCCGAAGCAGAGATTGGCGCGCATACGGCGGTAATTTTTTTCTTCCGCGCCGGCGGCATCGCCAATCCAGCGCTTCAATCCGGGTTCGATCGCATCTTGCAAAATGCGCGGGCGGCCGTCGCGCCAGTCTTCCCACGGGAAGTAATCGTACCAGTTGCCGAAGAATACCTTTTCCGTCGATTTTTCATCCGCCGCCTTTTGATAGGTAAGCGCAAGATAGCCGACGGAGATCACGCGCTTGGTTTCATCCCGCTGCCCCGCATAGCGACCGCGGTTGCCGAAAGTATAAAGCTGTTCGACATAGCCCGGAGTCAGCGGCGTCTGGTCCTGCACCCAGCGGCGCAGGCCTTCCTCCAGCGTGGCATGTTCGGCCGGATGGAAAGGGCCGAAGGGCAGCGCATCCCCTTCGTCATGCGGCGAGGACACGCCGGCAGCCAGCGCATGTTCCGCGCCGCGCACAATAAAAACCTTGGGCTCGTGCTGCTGTACCGCCACGATCACGGCGGAAAGGCCGATCACGACCTCCTGCGAAGCGGCGTTGTTATGCGGCGTTGTATCGGTCATGGAAAAGTACCGCTTATTCGTATTCGTAAGCGGGGGCTTTGGCACCTTTGCCGCCGATGCGCTTCTTGCGCTCCTCGCGGCGGGCATTTGCCTCTTTTTCGCGTTTCCAGCTGGAAACGGCGTTGCGCGCGCGCTGCACGATGTCGTCGGACAGCGTATTGGTCATCTGGACGCGTTTTTGTACGGCCAGCGCGCGCTGATCCGTCGTGCCGGTCGTCTGGGAGAGTTCATGCGCCAGCAAATACCACTTCAGCGCTTCCACGGGGTCACCCGCCTCTTCGCCCATACGGCCCAGATCCAGCATGGCGGCAAGGCTCGGCTCCTTGGCAATCGCCGCACGTTCGTACCAGATTTTTGCCTCGCGCAGGTTTTTTTCTTCCTCGCGCAGGCGGCCCATAGCGACCATGGCGGGCGCATAATCGTCTTCATCCGCCGATTTGGTCAGCATTTCGATGGCCTGGCGCTTGTCCTGTTTGAACTGGCCGCGACCTTCGAGGAACATCATGCCGATGCGGTATTTCGCATAGGAGCTGCCTTCGTTCGCGGCGCGCAGATACCATGTTGCGGCAAATTCCTCGTTGCCGCCGCCCTTGCCCAGTTCATACAAACGGGCCAGCGCCATCATGGAGGAGGTATGCCCTTGCTCCGCCGCGCGGCGATACCAGTCGATCGCCACGTTTTCATCTTTATCCACGCCGATGCCGTTCAGGTACAAAAAGCCCAGCACGTTCTGCGCGTAAACATCGCCCTGGTTCGCGGCGAAAGTGTACCATTTCAGCGCTTCGGCGCCGTTTTGCGGCACGCCTTCGCCCTTGCGGTACATGGTGGCAAGGTTGTATTGCGCGCGCGTATTGCCCTGAATGGCGGCGGCATAAAACCACTGCGCCGCGGTTTCGAGATCCTGACGATAGGGATGGCCCGCACGCAGCATGGTGGCAAGGTTGTTTTGCGCGATGGGATCGCCCATGTTCGCTGCCTTGGCGTACCATTTGAAGGCTTCCTTGTCGTCGCGGGTAACGCCGTGACCGGTGGAATAGATATAGCCCATGTAAACAACGGCCGGCAGGAAATCCTGATCGGCGGATTTTTTGTACCAGCGCGCGGCGGCGACAACATCCTTCGCCATGCCAAGGCCGGTATCGAGCATATAGGCCAGATAATATTGCGCCTTGGCATCGCCCTTGCCGGCCAGACGCCAGAAATGGCGCGCCGCAAGATCGTTATCGCCGTAATGGAAAGCGGCAAGGCCTTGTTCCAAAGAAGGTTCGAAATACTGCGCCCGCGCTGCCTGCGGCGCCGCCGTGAGCAGGAAAAGAGCAATCGCACATGCCGGAATGGAACGGGAAAGTGTCATAGCACGCTTTTCAAAAGAAACCTGACATAAAGAAACGGCACATTGCATGACGCACGCACCCCAACAAGATAATACGTCCTGCAAAAACTTAAAAGACTTTAGCTTCGGAAACCTTTGTTTTTTTTGAAGCTTTAGGTCTTTTTAATAAAGTTCCCCGTTATGACAGATCACGCGGCGATTATTCGACCATGCCGATGGCGGACATATAAAGCTCGAGCAATTCCTGCTCCTCGCGGCGCTTTTCCAGATTGGTTTTGCGCAAGGACACGATTTTGCGGATGATCTTCGGCTCGAAACCCGTGGCCTTGGCCTCGCTGTAAACATCGCGGATATCTTCGGCAAGGGCTTTTTTTTCCTCTTCCAGACGCTCGACGCGTTCGATGAAGGACTTCAGGCGCTGGCCGGAAACTTCACCGCTGTTATCGACAGTTTTCTCGGCCTGAGCTGCATTTTGCATATTTATTCTCCATCTGATCGGGTTTCTGGCGTTCCGGGTGAAGCGGCATGATAACCGCCCTTGGCCAGAGGTCAATATGGAGAATCACCCCCGGGGCGGCTTATTCCGCAGCGTCCTCCGCCTCTGCCGGCGGGGCATCCGCGGGCGGGGGCAGAATGGTGATATGGCTTTCGGCATCGCATTGCGCGATGACTTCCAGAAGGTCGGGCAGTTTCAGCCCCACGCAGCCCGCCGTGGGCGTCCATTCAGGACGGGCGAGATGGATGAAAATCGCGCTGCCCCGCCCCGGCACGACAGGATCGTCGTTATAACCGACGACGATGACGAAATCATACAGGTTGTCCTCGCGCGTCATGCGGTCAACGGCGGAATCATGCGGCAGCACGACCTTGGTATTGTAATCGGCATGGGCGGGGTCTTCGCACCAGCCGGTATCAGGCGTCAACACTTCCACCGGCAGGCCCGTTTCGGGCGCGGCATGGCGGTCGGCGCGGTAGAGCAACTGGCGCAGCGGAAAGGTACCGACAGGCGTCGCGCCATCGCCTTCCTGCTTGTCGAGCGTCACGCCGCTGCGGCCGAGAGTGCAGTCATAGCGTTTGCCGTTCATGAACAAAACGCCCGTGGTCGCGCGGAAGGAAGATGTTTGCACAATAATATTCATGACCCGATCATGGGCGCTTGCAGCGCGCCGGTCAAGACTCTTTCAGGACATCAGAACTGCACGGAGACAAGCCCGCGCGGCGCGGCGTTTTCACCGCGTTTCATGACGGCGTATTTTTCCAGCGCTTCCGCCATGCGCTGCGGGATCAGCCCGCGATCGGCAACAGGGGCGACAAGGCCCAGATTGCCGTCCTTGCCCGCGGCGACGTTTTTATCCGCCGCTTTATCCGCGGCCTTATCCGCAGCTTGGGCAATTTGCTCCGGCGATGACGCCCTTCTGGCCTCATGCGCCGGAGCATCTTGCAATTGAAGAACAGGGGAGGCCCCGGGTTTTAGGGAACCCGGAACGGCTGTCGTTGCAACAACCGTTTCCGCCGGATGAGGGGCAGGAGTTCTTTCGCCCACAGCATCTGGTGCCGCTGTCAGCCCGGCACCTGAAACCACGGAAGTGGATTCTGTGGGCGCGAGCATCCCTTTCTTCGCGGTGTGAACCGGTGGTGCGTAGGGTAGGGATTGCACCGGTTCATCCATTCTTTCCGGCCGCGTGCGTAGGTGTGTAGGAGTAACGGCGGAAAGAATTTCTTGACGGTTCGCCTTTGCAAGCATCGTGCCATGCGAACCGGAATCTTTTGTCGGCGTGTGCCAGATAATATCGGCGGCGGCAATCATCACGGGCGCGGATGTTGCCGTGGACGGCACGGCGGGCGTTTTCGCCTTATCGCCGTCAAAGGCCATGGCCAGCATGGTCTGGCCGATATCCTTGCCCGTATTGCTTTCCACCGCCGCATTGACCACGCCCATCGCAAGCCCGACAGGCCCGCCGTAAAGCGCGCCGCCGGCAATGCGCGCCACGGGGCTGATGTCATCTCCCGTGATGTGGCGGTAAATGGTGCTGATGACGGGCAAATGTTGCAGGGGGTTGATGACATCCAGCACGCCCTTGATAAAAGCGATGAACCCGCCGCCTTCCGCGCCGGACGTTTCCTTTGCGGTGGCGGGCGCGGCGCGGCGCAGTTCCGGCATCTCTCCCGCCATGCGCGCGGTATCGCGGCGCTGCGTTTTCGTCAGAATATCATTGAAGGAATCCGCCGCCTTTTCCGATTTTGCCGCGCCCGCCGTGCGGCCGCCGGCATAAAGCCCGGCAGTGCGTTCCGTCATATCGGCATGGGTTACGGTCATGGGCGCAAGGTGTCCTTTTCTTCCTTCTCTCCCGAAACTTTGCAAGCAACGTGCCAAACCCGCGCCTTTTTATAAGGAAGCTCTCCGGCGGCACGGTGCTTGCACGGCTTGCCTTTGCCGTAACAGGGCAAAAGAGGCATCTGGCACGGCTTTTGCTTTTGTATCATTGCTTTTGTATCAGGTGGAAGGCCGCCCCGAACCTGGCGACCTTTGCAGGGTTAAAAAGCTAAATAACTGAAAAACAAGGTTTTATTTTATGTCGACCGTATCTTTAAATGCCGCCCTCAGTGGCCTGAAAGCAGCGCAGAACGCGCTGAATACCGTATCGACGAATATCGCCAATGCCGCCACCCCCGGCTATACGCGGAAAATTTTGCCGCAGGAGACGGTTTTGCTGGGCGGCATGGGTGTGGGCGTAAAGACGGGCGGCCTGATCCGCAATGTGGATACGACCCTGCTGAAGGATATTTTCAAGCAAACCAGTATTTCCCAGGGCGCGCTGGTCAAGCAAAGCTATCTGGACCGTATCGTCGATTTCCACGGCGCATCGGAGGCCGAACAATCCGTTGCCGCCCGCATCGGCAAGCTGGAAGCCGCCTTTGCCAATCTTTCCGCCGCGCCGCACGACTCCCTGATGCTGGGTCAGGTGGTAAACGCCGCGCAGAACGTCGCAAGCAGCTTTAACGATTTTTCGGAGCTGGTCAGCAACCTGCGCATGCAAACGGAAACGGAAATCAGCGCCTATGCAACGGAAGTCAACGCGCAGCTGGAAAAAATCGCGCAGCTGAACATCCGTATTTCCAACCTGACCTCCGGCGGCCAATCGACCGCCGATCTGGAAGACCAGCGCGACATTGCGCTGCGCAAAGTATCCGAATACATGCAGGTATCGACCTATATCAACCAGGACAACGTCATGGTGGTCAATACCAAGCAGGGCCAGCTGCTGGCCGATACGACGGCGCATAAACTGGTGTTCAGCCAGACGCTGAACATATCCGCCACGCATTATTATCCGGGCGGCGGGCTGTCGGGCCTGCGCATCGATTCAGCCGGCGGCATCGAAATCACCAGCACCGCCATCGGCGGCAAGATCGGCGCGTTGTTCGATATGCGCGACAATACCCTGCCTACCTATCAGGCGCAGATGGACGAACTGGCGCAAAAAATGGCGGAGCGTCTGGACAGCCTCGGCCTGCGCCTGTTTACCGACGGCAACGGCAACGTGCCCGCCAGCGTCGCCCCGCCCGCGCCCGTTACCTATACCGGCTTTGCCGCCAACATTCAGGTAAACCGCCATATTGTAAACGACCCGACCCTGCTGCGCAGCGGCACCGGCGGCGGGGCGGCGATGACGGGTTCGACCGATGTGATCGACCGCATTTCCAAATACGGTTTCGGCAATTTCATCGGCCAAACCGCGCTGGGCACGGCAGATATTTCCGTCGGCACCATTTTTGCCGCCACGGGCATGACCCAGAGCAACAGCGTGATCGGCAATATGAACCTCAATGCCTATACGCCCGATCTTTCCGCCGCGCCGAACATTACCCCGCCCACCAGCTTTACGCTGACCATCGGCGGCGTGCCGGCCAATATCGCGATCAACCCCGGCGATACGCCTGCGGATCTGGTCAATACCATCAACGCCGCCTTTCCGGGCGTGGCGACGCTCAACAGCCTCGGCCAGCTGGCGCTGAATGCGACGGCGGACATCGACATTGCCGATAACGGTATCGGCGCGGCGGGTATTGCCGACCTCGGCCTCGGCTTTGGCACCTTTAACGCCGTCAACCCCTCCTTCACCGTGCAGGTCGGCAGCCAGAGCCCCGTGACCATCACCATCGCCCCCGGCGATACAGAGGCGCAACTGCTGGCCGCGCTGAACGCCGTGCCGGGTCTGACGGCAATGCTGGTCGGCGGCGCGCTGCAACTGACGCCCGATGAAGGCGGCAGCCTGACGCTGAACAATGTGAACGGCACGCCGCTGAACGTGCTGGGCATGAGCCTTTCCAACATCTCGGCCCCCGCTTTCCGCCAGAACAACCTCGGCCCCTCCGGCACGCTTTCCACGGGCCTGCCCGGCAGTGCGAATATCGGCGACTATGCCACCCGCCTTGTCAGCGCCCATGCCGCCGATTACAGCAGCGCGGAAAGCATGGCGGAGCAGGAAGAAGCCTATCTTGCCACGCTGGACGCACGCAGCGCGACGATCAGCGGCGTGGATATCGACCAGGAAATCGCGGAGCTGATCCGCCTGCAAACAGCTTATACCGCCGCCGCGCGCATGATCAGCGCGACGGAGGAAATGTTCAACCAGCTTTTGAACAGCGTCTAAGAAACGCCACAGGGATTAAGGAAGCAAAGCCATGACAACAACCACCAGCGGCCTTTCATTTCTCAGCCAGTCGCAAACGCAGATCGCGCGGCTGAAGCAGCTCAACACCACACTGGTCGATTTGCAGCGCCAGCTGACGACGCAGAAAAAGCACGAAAACCTGAGCGGTTTCGGCGTCGCCGCGCAATCCGTGCAGCAGTTGCGCACGGACAAGAACCTTGTGCAAACCTATCTGGACAATATCAAAACCGTGTCCACGCGCATCCAGTTGATGAGCAGCGGCATGCAGCAGGCCGCCGATTCCGGCCGTCAGCTGATCGAAAGCATCGCCACGCAGATCCGCGAGGGCGAAGTGGACATGGAAACCGTCAGCGCGCTGGCGCGCCAGCAGCTCGACCTTCTGGGCGATATCGCCAATCTGGAGATCGACGGGCGCTATCTTTTTGCCGGCAGCGCGACGGATGTGGAACCCTACCCCAACGGCAGCAGTTTCGACATGACCTTGCAGGGCATGATTGCGGACTGGCGTAACGGCACGATCACCACGGCGCAATTCATCGCCAATATCCAGAGCTTCACGCCGACCGATATCGGCTTTGCGCCGGAAATGACCTCCGCCGGCAATGTCACCGCGCAGATCGACAAGAACGTCAATCTGGATTACACCTCCATCGCGACGCAAAACGGCTTCCAGCAAATGATGCTGGCGCTGGCCGTGGCGGCGAATATCACCACGCCGCCCGATCCCGCCCTGTCGCCCCCCGGCCCGTCGAAAACGGATTTTCAGGCCGTGCTGGATACCATCCGCGATATGGCCCGCACGGGCGTGGAGGCGACGGACAGCGCCAACGGCAAGCTGGGGATCAAATTCGCCACGCTGCAAACCGTGCAGGACAACCACGAGATTGACGCCGCGACGCTCGACAAGCTTCTGATCGAGAAAGAAAACGTGGATACGACGGAGGTTGTCGCCAAAATCCAGTCCCTGCAAACGCAGCTGAGCGCGTCCTATGAAGTCACCAGCCTTGTGAACAAGCTGTCGCTGGTCAATTTCCTGTAACGCGCGGCGTTATTATTTGGGATTCACGTTAAAGATTTTCGGGCGCTTGCGGTTGTTGTTGTTCGCAGCGTCCTGTGCGTTTTCGCGCGGGGGCTGCGGCGCGGTTTTCATCAGATAATGACGGTCCGACCATGTCGTGCCCTGCAGGGTTTTGAACCCGACAAGTTTCGGCTTTCCCTTTGTTTCCGGTTCCACCGATTTCACGCCGTGTCTGGTCACGCGCAGCACATCGCCGTTATCGGCGCTGACGGTTTTCTGGCCGGTCTTTTTCATGATGTCCTGACAGGCGGCGCGCAGCTTCGTATCGCCGTGCACGGGCATGACGGTTTTGGCCTTGGCCATTTTCGCCATTTCGATCAGCTCCGGCACGCGGGCATGCGCTTGTGAATAAAGCACCGCATCCTTGCGGGTCAGCACCGTATGCCCTTTGGCACGCAAAGAGGCCAGCAGGCGCGCATGCTGGCCTTCCTGCCCCGGAATGACCGGCGCACAGAAAAGAATGATGTCTTTTTTGGGGTCCAGCGTCAGCGCGCCGTGATGCCCGTCTGCCGCGCGCGTCAGCGCCGCGCCGGGGCTGCCTTGCGCCCCCGTCACGATCACCACGGAATTTTTCGGCTTGGCCTCGCCCATTTCGCGGATGGAGCGGCCCGTGCCGAGCACGCGCACATCGACCTTTTCACCGATGGAATCCGACAGCGTCAGCCCCGTTTGCTGAAGCGCGGAAAGGGATTGTTCATGCGACCAGCCCGATACCCAGACGGTGCGGTCGTATTCCGCCGCAACCTTGGCGACGGAGGCGACGTTTTCCTCGAACCCGCTCATGACCGCGATCACGAAGCGTTTGTTGGGATGCAGTTCCATCAGCTCGCGCAGGGATTCACGCACGTCTTCCTCGGTCGTCGGCGTGACATCGCGGTCGGCGCCCGTGGAATCCAGCAGCAGCAGATCGACGGGTTTGTTGACAATGCGGTTGAATTGCTCCTCGTTAAAGGCGGGCCCCCAGACGACGGTCTGGTCGAGCTTGAAATCGCCGGGGGACAGGATATTGCCTTCCGGTGTTTCGATGAAAAACCCGACGGATTGCGGCGTGGAGTGGCTGACCCAGAAGGCGGAAACCTTGACGGGGCCTTCCTGCACGGGTTTGCCGGGCGCGATGGTCACAATCTGCGGCCATTCTTCGGGATCGAGCCCCGCGTTCGACAATTCCTGTTCCAGCCGCTTGGCGGTATAGGGCGTGGCGTAAATGCGCGGCAGTTTATACCCCATCAGCAACAACAGGGGCAGCGCGGCCAGGTGATCGGAGTGGTTGTGCGTCAGGAAAATCGCATCGGCCGGTTTGGACGGTTTGTGCGACGGATCATCGGCGCGGTAGAGATAATCCCCCATGTCGGGAATGACCGTATCGCAGTCGGAAAGCGCGGGGTCTTCCAGATGGCGCGGATCCGCCGTCATGGTGCCAAGGTCGAAGATGATGCGGCGTGTTTGTTCCACGCCCATGCTGTCGGTTTCTTTATATTCACACAGGCCGCTGTTCATACCGATGCGGCTCTTGTTATTCCCCCCCAATATGTGCCAGTGCAAAGACCTGCCGTTATCATCTTTGCCGTGCGTATGGGGCCTTGTCATCTCAGTCGCACCTCCCGTCGTCGTCTTTGCCCGCCAGGGGGGGCATGCTGCAGGGAGAGGATGCAAGCTCGACCGTCTCCTCCGCCGCCGCGGGGGCGGATTCAAGGCTTTCATGCGCAAGGCGCATCCATGTCCAGAGAATTTTGGAAAGCCAGGCCTCACCCGGCGGCTGGGGAGTATCGCGAAATTCCGGCAGGGCCACGATGAGCCGGCGCAGGTCTTCATGCCCCAGCGCCAGCCTGTCCTCTTCCGGATAAGCTTTCAGAAGTGCCTTTGCAATGCCATCCTGTTGATCCCAGGAAAGGTGCATTGGGTGCCCCCGTATCGTTTTTGTGAACGTGACAGGAGCATAGCAGAGATGCAAGGAGGAGTCGATGCGCAATCCAAACAATCGTTCAACTAATCCTGTTATATCAGGAAATTAGCCGAAACGATTGTTTGCATAATACGGAAAAATGCGCGCTCAGCGCATCGGGCGGACCGCAGGCTGCGACGGCATGCGGGCATCCAGTTCGCCGGCATAGACGGAGGCTTCCATGAAAACCATTTCCTCCATGCGCTTGTAAAGGTCGTTCATTTGCTGCATCAGCATGGAGGTTACGGCGCCTTTTTCACGCACCACCTGTTCGGGGTTCGATACCATGCGCACCACGTATTCGGGGTTGTGGAAGCGGTCCTTGTTCACCGCGTTCACGATTTCGCGATAGCTCGCATCGCTCGAGGCATCTGCCGGCGGCAGGCCTGCGGCCGTGCGCACATCACTGGTATCTACGCCGCTGCCGCCGACACGTTCGGAGATCAGCTGGCTCATCACCATATAGACGGCATTCACGCGGCCCGCTTGCGCACGGCGCTGCAACAGCGCCTCGCGGCCTGCGGGCGTATCCACCACATCTTCCGCGATCGGATCGGGTGCCCAGGGCGAGATCAGATAGCGCAAGGCTGCATTGATCACCTGCTGGTTTTCGGCATCGGTCGCATCAATGGTCAGCTTGTCGCCCCAGAGCAGAGACGGAATATCGGTATGTTCGCCGGCGCGGGTACCGGGCGTTGCGCCGCAACCCATGCCGCCTTTGTCGGGATCGCAGAACATGGAGGTATATTCTTCCCATGCCTTGGCCACATATTCACCCGTGCCGCCTTCGGAAATTGTCCCCTCGCCGTTCATGCGCAACGGCTGGGTTTCCACGGTCAGGGCGCGCGTCACGGCGCGGGCCATGCGTTGGGCGCGCAGCATGCCGGGACCAACGGTATCGACCTGGCAGGTCGTTTCGCTCGGCATATAACGGCGTTGCGCCTCCACCTGACGGAACTGCATTTCCTGCGAGAATTCGTTCAGCATCTGGCCGTCCATCAGCTTACCGAAGGCCATGCTCTGGTCGATGTTCGCGGCATGCAGCTGGGCCGTCATATCCTGCAACGCGGGCAGGAAGTGGTCGCGCCACCATTCGGACATGCCGGCGCGGAAGTTTTCGTCAAATTCCTCCAGACGTTCGGAGACTTCATCCGTCGCCGTCTTGGTGATTTTGTCGTCAATAAAGTTGGATTCCTGCTCGATAAAATCGTTCAGGTCGCTGGCCAGATCACGGACAAGCGTGTTGAACTGCGAGGTCGCCGTCACGGCGTTTTCGCAAGGCGCAAAAGCGGGCGCGGGCACCATGAACAGCAGCCCCGCAGCAAGGGCCGCCAGTGTTTTCGAGCCTTGTCCTATATTAAACTTGAACATCTTTTGTCTCCGCATCTTTCTACCTTTGGCATCCTCCCGGCATACCCACAGGCGCACAGCCTTAGCGCAGCGGCGCATATGACTCGGTACCGGCCCGCGAGGCCGTTTCGCCTTGCTGGATGATATTCGCTGTTTGCACCGCATAAGCGTTTGCGATTTTCTCGGTTTTCTCGATCAGCTTGTACAAAAGCATCAGGTTATAGGCGTAGAGGAAAGTTTCCTCCCGCGCCACGACCGACGGGTTGTCGATGAGGTTGATATAATAGTTCGGATCGAAAAACTGCTCGATGGTCGCCTGACGGATCTCGCGCTCGCTGGGGCGGTCGGAGGGATTGGGCACGCCAACGCTGCTGCGGATCGCGCCGATCGCCGGCGCTTCCTCGCTGGGCATGCGCTCGGCCACCACACTGGAGACCAGCGCCGTCGCCACATCCATCTGCGCCAGATAGTTGCGGGCGCGCTGACGCTCTTCCTTGCCTTGCGGCGTATCGAGAGAATCAACGGGTGGCGGCGGCTCGAAACCCGTGATGTTATACACGATTTCATTCACGGCGAGATAGTTGTTGGGGTTGGAAACATCGATCGTTTCCTGCCCGAAAATCGTGCGGCTGGGCGTGATGTTGGCGTTGCGGTCCGGCATCGCCCCCGTGCAGGCGGCCTCGCCGCTGCTGGAATCGGGGTCGCAGAAAGCGCTTTGGTAACGCTGCCAGCGCGTGGACAGCAGTTCCGCAGGGCCGGTGGAGCCAAGGCTGCCGGCCTTGTTGGTCCCGACATCGATGACTTCCTTCGATATCAGGTTCTGGTATTGTGCCGTATTGCGGCGCGCGGCGGCGCGGTACACCGCGGTCGTATCGAAACGGCAACCCTGTTCGGATGGCGTGAACTGTTTTTTCGCGCGGTCTTCCGCCCGTTGCAGAATACGCGCCGTTGCGGTCAGGTTGCTGGTATCGAACATGCTGGACATCTGGCGCGTCTGGTCGTTGATACCGGCATGCAGCTGCGCGGTCATGGCTTGCAGCGCGTCTTCCCAATCCTCCCAGAACTGGGTCATGCGGTTGAGGATCGTGCGCTCCATCGCTTCCATAAGGCCGATCAGAAGCGTTTGCACCGCCGTCAGCTCGGCCGTATAAACCCCGATCAGGGCCCCACTCGCAATCCCGATCTCCGTGGCGTTGGCACCGGCAACAACACCCGCCTCGATCATCGTAACAGCGGCCTCGCACTGCGCCTCGGCGCGCGTCGCACCTGTCGTCAGCAAGCCGCAAACCAGCAGCACCGCCAGCGCGCGGCGGATAAGGGAATTCTCTGCTTTTTGCATTTTTACTTCCATATCAGGCCCGTCTTTCATTCCGGTTACCGCGTATCCATAGCGCCGCGCAGAGATGTCGATTTTTTCGTATCCAACATCGCCACCACCTGTACGGCCAGCACCAGCGACATGCGCTCCAGCAGTTCAAAGTAGTCGCGCAACTGCATCAGATAGAAAGCCTGCGCGGAAAGCTTTTCCATTTCCACACCCGCCTGATCCTTCATCAGCTCGGCACCGAATTTACCGGTGTTGAAACGGTCCACCGACAAGGCGTGCATGACTTCACGGTAACTGGGGTTCTCGCCCACTTCATCCACAGGGATGCCCGCCTCTTCGCGGATCTGGGAAATCCATTCACCCAGTTGCGTACCCGGCATGCGCTCGCCGATAATGCTTTGCGTCATCTGGCGCACGGCGTTGTTGCGGGCCAGATAGCTGCGGCGTTGCAGGATCTGTTCACGCGCCTGCGGCGTATTGAGCGCATTCTCCGCCGTCGGCGTAACGGTGATCGTATTGAGCATGTTCTCCGTCAGTTCCTCGATCGCCTTTTGGTATTTTTCGCCGTCTGCCGGATCGTTCACCGGAATGGTCAGCTTGTTATAGACCATTTCGGTGACTTTTACGTCCGCATCATAGAAGCGCGGATCGGGCGTGCCGACGCATACGTTGTTGCCGCCGTTGCTGTTCGGATCGCAGAAAAATTCCTCGTATGTATTGATGCGATAGGAGACATGCTGCGCCGTGCCCTGCTCACTGGTGGAACCGACCTTGTTGCTGGCAATGGCGTTGCTCTTGATCTCCATGTTCTTGGGCACCTGATAGGCGAAGTTCGCGCCGCGGCCCGGTGACAAACCGGCGGGCGGGCATACAGGGTCACGCGTAACCTGATGCGTTTGCACCTCCGTTGTCTGGATCACCAGGTTGGTCTGCGTTTCATGTTCCGCGTCCATGGAGGACTGGTAGGTTTTCGCCTGATCGGCCGTTGCCGTGTTTAACTGGATGGTTTTCGATTGCAGCGCGGGACGCAGGTTGTAATCCCACATCGTGCCCCACCATTCGATCATATTGATCTCCACACGGTTCAGGCGGGTCAAAAGCGCCTGCACCATCTGGTCGACGCTTTGCGCCAGCCAGAGTTCCAGCGCCTGCGCGGATGCCTGCAAGGCCTGGTTGGTGGTTTGGTAAATCAGGTTCTTGGCGTTGCTGGCCGTGCCGGGCGCTTCGCAGGGGCCGGGAGAACCGGGACTGCAATAATAGGGGCACACGCCATAGGTGACGGTCACGGTAATCGCCGTGACGGTGCCCTGCGCGGCGCAAAAGTTGGTATAGGCCGTGATGCCGTTATAGCCGGAGGCAAAGCCGAAAATAAGCGTGGCCACCATTGCAGGTTTGCCAAAGCGCCATCTGCGCGGGGAGAAGAATGATTTTATTTTCTGCATAATCATTGTTATCTCGTCGTTGCGTCAAGTGGAGCGCCGTCAATCGCTTTGCCCAGGCGCGTCTGGTCGCCGATCTCGGCAGCCAGCAGCAGGGAATACTTGTCGATCAGGTCCAGCGTATCAGACATGGAAATCGCCATGAAAGCCTGCTGGATGACGGCTTCGCGACCGTTGGCCTCCGGCTCGGTGACCTGTTCCGTCCCGTAGGTACCGGTACGGAAACGCTCGCTCATCATCACTTCCATGATCTCGTTATGGCTGGGGCTGTCGGAAATATAGGAACCGTCAAGGCCGGATGTCCCCGCCGACGGCGTTTGCTCGCGCATGGCGCGGATGAATTCACCCATGGCCGTACCGCCCGGCACGCGGCGGGAAACGATGTGGTACAGCGCATCGTAAATAACCTGGCGCTTCGTTTTGTAGGCGTTGAGATCTATAAGGTATTCACGCCCTTCCGACGCAGAAGTCAGGGCAGCCGGCACGGGGTTCGGCACGAACGGCTCGGCAAGGTTCATCACCATATCGTCCACGATCCGTTTGACATCGGCATCGCGCACATCGATCGTATCCTTGGAGAAAATCTCGCCCGCAATATCCAGATCACGGCCCGCAAAAGCACCGGGTGCCGCGCAGCCCGCATTCCCCGCGTTCATGCCGGGATCGCAATAACGCTCCACATATGTGGCCCAGCGTGCGGACAAATCCTCGCCCGATCCGCCGGCGCCGGGTGTGCCGGTTTCGTTATTCGAGCGGCGCAGCGCCTCGACAGGCGCGGCGGCGTTATACGCTTTGCGAATGGCGGCGGCGCGCGCCATACCACCGCTGACCGTTGCCGCCACGCATTCGTTTTCGGACGGGCGCAGCGCGCGGTGGGATTCGATTTCGCTTTGCATGAGCGCAAGGTTCGTGCGGTTCATATCCATCGCGTCACCAAAGGAGCCCAGCACGCGGGACTGGTCCGCATCGGAAACGTTCAACTGCACCGTCATGGCCTGCATGGCGGGGCGCAGGTTGTAGAACCAGAATTCATCCCACCACTTCACAATGTTTTGCTGGGCTTCGAAAATCTTCGCGCCGATCCCCTCCCCAAAAGCTGCGACAGCCTGGGTGAAGTTGAAGGTGACCGTTCCGTAAGCAATACCGATACTGGTAATGGACCAGCCACCGATAATCCCCAGCTGCGTAACCATGCCGCCCGCCGGGCTTGTACAGGGCTCGGGCGCACAACATGTTTGCGCCACAGCCTTGCAGGAGGTTTGCACGCTCATGGTCATATAGCCGGCCGCGACAAACACGCAGAGACCGATTGTGAGCATCAGCTTTTTAAAGTGTTTCTTTTGTGCGGCGAATAACATGCCCAGAAAATACCCCCGACGCTCTCCCTTGATCAAATGATCAAGGCGGTTCTGCAGTTTAACCCTATTCCTCCATTGTATCACATTTAGTTAAAATGTGATATATTTCAGAAATATTAAGTTAAATCAGGGCGTTACAGGGCAGTTACGGCGTCAGGTCGTAGGAGCGAACCACCAAGACTCTGGGACCGTCTTTTCCTTGATGCAATTGCCCGTAGGGCTGCGGACGCACATCGGCGAACTGGTCGAGCAGCGTTGCAACCGCCTGATCATAGGAACCATCCAGCGTCACGTTCTTTTTCAGGCGATAGTCATAATCAATCGACCAATAGAGTTCGACACCGGCCGAATCGGACCAGTTTTTCAGCGTTTCGCGCAAAGTATCGCCTTTCTGGCCGCTCCAGTCGCCTTTACCGGCCACAACCGGCGCTTTGGCAGGCACCTGCGCGGGCGCAGCTTCCGTCACGGCAGGCGCGGGGGCGGCTTCAACAGCCATTTCCGCAACAGCCGCATCCAGCGCGGTCAGATCCACCGGCTTGTCATCGGCGGGGGGATCTTGCGACATCACGCCCATATCCATCGGCGGCGGTACGGACAGCGGCTCTTGCGCGCTGTATTCCGGCGCGGAGATTTTGTTTTGTGCCGCCGGCGGGGCGGAGGTCACGGCGATCGGCGCCGTGGAAGATTTGGCAGGCGGATAGGACATCGCGCGCGCGGATTGACCGGCGGTGCGATCCGTAGAGGACTGCCATGCGGGGGCAGAGGTTGCCGTTACCGGTGCGGACATGTCTTCTGCCGCTTCCGCCGCCGGTGCGGGCGCTGCCGCAGCGCGGCCCGGTTTTTGACGACGGATGGTTACAGGCTCGCCGGCTTGCGGTGCGGGCGCGGATGCCGCAGGCGCAGGTTCGGTCCAGGTGACCGGCGCTTCCGCTGCGGCCGGCGCATCCATCATATTGACGGCAGGCGCGGCTTCTTCCGGCGGGAAGTAGCCGACGACAACGACATTATTTTGCAAACGATAGCCAAGGCCTTCTTTGGCAAGCATATCGCTCAGCACATGCTGCCACGGCTTGCCGCCTTCCCAGGAAACGGGCTGGCCGAGATGAACGCCTTCGGCAAAGGAATATTGATAGCCTGCGGGCACAACCTGTTGCAGGGCAATGACCAGCGGCAGGTCGGATCCGAAGCCGGAGAGCACGTCACCCGCTTCCACCGGTTCGGGCAGCGGCGTTGCGGCAACGAAGGGCGCGAGCGCCGGGCTCGGCGCGGCAGGATCCACCGGGGCCACGGCAACAGGCGCGGCGGATGTCACGCCGTCCCAGCTGGTCACAGGTGCGGGCAGATCATCGGTAACAGCCGGTGCGGGCACGATTTGCGCGGCGGGCGGCGTCGGCGGCTCCAGCGGGCCGCGCCATTCAAAACCTGCCTGTGCAGTCGTGGCGAAACCAATCAGCGCGATGGCGGAAACCATGACGGCGCGACCGAGGGTAAGCTTGTATGAATGGCTGTTTTTCATTGTCTGTCCCGATGTCAATAAACACGAATTAAAGAGATTGGATATACAGTTATAGCGTCAATATCCGCGCAAGATCAACAGGCAGCTTGCACCGTCTCCGCCGCTTGTCTTCACATATTCAGCTTAGCCGTTATCCGTCAGCTTGTTCCGCCGTGTCCAGATCCAGCCGGGGCGCTTGGTGCCGATCAGCCAGACCCGCAGGGAACGCAACGCCGCCGGAAAGGACAGCCCCTTACGCTCCAGTATGTAAAACACGCAAAGAACCGAAACCAGCAAAATCAGCGTCCAGAGGCGGAAATGCACCAGCAAAAGGCCGACGAAAAGCCCCGCGCGCGCATCGAACTGGAAAAAGCGCACGGTCTTCATCGTATTGCGCCAGTGCCATGACTGGCCCTCGTCCCCGTCTTCTTCTGCCATCGTCGTCAGATCCCGTATTGGTTAATGCCCGCCGGTTTCATCCAGTTCGCCCCGCGCACGCGCTTCCTTGGCTTCCTTGGTACCGGCTGCATAAATAAGATAATAGCGTTTTTCGATCAGGCCAGCCTCATAGGCATCCCGCGCCGCTTTTTCCATGGTCTTGCCGTATTTGGGCACCATGTTCATCAGCGTCAGCGGCCATTCGTCGAAGGTCAGGCTGAGCAATTCCTCGCGGATTTCCTCGGTAAAGGGCATGAATTCGCGCAAAGCCACGCGGCCGCCGCCGATTTTCGGCACCAGCGTTTGCGTCACGACAAGACGAATGGTTTCCATGAGCGCGAAGGCACGCTCCGTCCGCTCGGACGGCTCGAAGGTCGAGACCATGCGTCGGATCGTCGCGGCCACACCCGTCGTGTGAACCGTGGCGTAAACGGTGTGACCCGTCTGCCCCGCCTCGATGGCGGCGGAAATGGTTTCGCGGTCGCGGGCCTCCCCCACGAGGATGATTTCAGGCTTGCGGCGCAGGGCGTTTCGCACACCGGCGGCGAAGCTGGGCAGGTGGCGCGGAATTTCCGACTGCGCGACGAGCGAGCGGCGGCTGGTGATCGTATCGTAGGTAAATTCGATCGGCGCTTCGTAAGTCAGCATCTTGCCGCAGCCGTGCAGGCTTTCGATGAGCATGCGGTTGCCCGCGGCCAGCAGCGTGGACTTACCCGAACCCGTCGGCCCCGTCACCAGCACCAGACCCTGACGCGGTTTCCAGGCATCGATGATTTCTTTTTCGATGTTGAGCTGCTTCATCGTCGGCGGCGCGGAAGGCAGCGTACGCATCGTGACCTGCACGCCGTCGCGGCCATCGGCCAGAATGGCGGTCATGTTCACGCGGAAACGCGTCCGCGTGAAACGGTCCACCATGATCTCGTAGGACAAGTCGATGTCGGCGCCACCGGCCAGAATGGCGAGCGCCTCCGTCCCGTAAAGCTTGGTGACGATGGCGGCCATATCGGCCGCATCCAGCGCGCGATAGGTGGACGGATACAGCGTCCCGTGGATCTCCGAATAGACCTGACGGTTCGACTGGAACGTAATATCCGAAGCGTCACGCTTCACGCACCAGAGCAAGAAGGGGTCGATATGATGCTCCAGAAAACGATCCGGTTCGTCCGGCCAGGTTTCCTTGAGATCATCAACGCCCCGTTTAAGGAGGCTTACCGGTCTGCCGGCTTCCATAGATCCCCGCCTGTCAGGAATTGAGAGGGACCGGTGATGCGGAGCGCGCGGTCGCCCACGCGCATTTCGTTGCGACCACCGGTAACGCCGCGGTCTTCATGCAGCGCATAGGGCTGGGAAATCTTGCCCTGCGCGAGCAGCATGCGGTAACGCACCATGCCGCGGTAATCCGATACCAACTGGTTCAAACTGGAGTTGAAAATTTCCTCGCCCTGCAGATAGCCCGCATCCCAGCCTTCGGCCACCCAGGTGTTCCACTGCAGCTGTTCTTCGCGGTTTTTCGGCCACAGAACGCGCGGCGGCGGCGTGATCTGGCTTTCGTAAGGCATCGTCAGATACTGGCGCCAGTCGCGCGCAGTGGCGACGATTTTCGCCTGACGGTTGATTTTCAGCACCTGATCGGCCACGGCGGCTTCGTTGCCGTTATCCGTGATGACCATGGTATCGAGAGATTCACGCACGATCGGCGGCTCGATCAAAAGGCCGGAGGGCGCCTTGATGAGCAGCTGGCGGAAATCGAAAACCTTGTCGAGCACGCCTTCGTAGCCCGCCAGTCTTTCCATGATCTGGTAGCTGCGCTTGGCAAGACCGCCACGCGCGCCGTAGGACAGCGCCGCTTCGCGCTGCGCATCGCGGCGCATGTCGAGCGCGACTTCCTCGTTGATCAGGTCGTCGGAAACGCCGTAGCGCGTGCCGTAGGTTTTATGCACGTCCTGCAACGTATCCTTGTTCGGCGGCGGCAGGGGTTTGCCCGCGTCCAGCTCGTTGATTTCCACTTCCGGCGGGGAACGGCCGAACAGGGAGATGTTTGCCTGCGCCTCTGCGGCCAGTTTATGCGCCTTGTATTCCTTGCTCTTGGGATCGCGCAGACGCTTGTCCAGTTCGGACTGGCTCAGCTGCTTTTCCTGCGCCAGCTGGCCGGCGGTGCGGCCACCGCCTATATAGGGCGCGGCATCCGGCGAAAGAGCGGTCGCACGGCCCGTATTGCCCGGCTGGCTGGTCAGCGCAATGGCCTGGGCATTGGGATTCGGCGCGACCTGCGCGGATGCGCCCGCAGCATGCGCCATAAGCGCGACGGCACAAACACCGGCGACGATAAAACGATTAACCACCGGATACAGGTGCATAGTTCAACTCCACAAGACGTTGGTCGGGATCAACAACGATGTTCGCGCGCAGGCCGGCTTGCAAACCGACATCGCGCAGCACTTCGATAACCGATTTCTGTTTGGCCTGAATGTTGACGACCAGCGGCGCGGGCGGCATATCGCCGTTCACGCGCAGTTCGTAACCGGCGCGATCCGCCAGCGTGCGGGTGATGGGCTCGATCGGGCCGACCCAATCGACGGAGACAGTGCGGCGCAGTTCCTGCGGCGCGTAGGGAACGGACTGGATGGCCACGCCCGGGTTGCGCGCCTGTTCGACGGCGGCGAGCGTTTGCAGGGCAGCCGAAGCCTTATCCACAGCGGAAGCAAGGCGCAGGCCGACGGGATCCGGAGATGCCACCAACTGCTGATCTACTTTCGCGATCGGCGTGCAGGCAGAGATCACCAAAACCAGACCCGCAGCACCAAGAAGGGAAATTTTTTTGTTCATGAGAATTGTTCCATCACTGCCCGAAAATAAGGGAAAGATTTTTTTAGCGACTTTGATCTTAACCATTTTCCGCGCCATTGCAAACAGACAACCGCTTGTTTTCATCATTTTATCAGCCGCAATCTGGAAACTGCGCGAAGCTTTGCGCCCAAAAGCCGTGATGATGAAAAATAGCTCAGCCCGGCCGGCGGCCCTTGGCCGGCGTGGCGGCGGAGACAAGATCCTCCGGCCGGCGCATCATCTGGTAGCGCTGCATCGCCTTGATGACCTTTTGCCGGTACACGGTGCCGTATTTGGGCGTGGCGGAATGATACCAGGCAATGCCCTGATAAAGACTGCCCGTATCGTTGATTTTTTTGCGCAGAATCCACGCGCCGACCCCGATGTTGACGCAGGCATCGTCACGCACCAGACGTTTGGCCGTTGCCTGCGGCACGCCCCAGTGGCGCGCCAGCTCCGGCACCCAGATCGTATTGATCTGCATGGGGCCGAGGTCTTCGGTGCCGTTGGTGTTCTTGGTCGCCATGCCGACGCGGCCGCCTTCGACATGCAAAATGCCCATGATGACGGCGGGCGGCACGGAATAGGTCTGCGCCGCCGCAAAAATACAAACTGCCAAAGCCTGTGCCGTAATCATGCCCTTGCCCGCGCCCGTCTTTTATTTCTTGCCGATTTTGGCGATATCCGCCAAAAGCAGCATCATGTTTTGCGGCGGGCCGAGCACCGCCGTGATCTTGCCGTCGGCCGGGCGGCGGTAGATCAGGAAGGGCAGGTATTTATCCACGCCCCAGCGTTTCACCATGGCCGTATTCGCATCCACGGCGGCAATCGCGCCGTCTTTCACCTTGTCCGCGCCCAGCGCTTCGCGCTTGCCGTCCACAAAATCCGTCCATGACTTGGCGGGATCGGGCGAAGACAAAAGCGCCGCCCCGCCCACGCGGTTGGCTTCCTTCGCGCCCCAAGGCACGAAACGCACGCGCACCGCGCCGTTTTTCACATGGTTGCGGATATCGACCCAGAAATCCTTGCAATGGTCGCAATCGGCGTTGAACAGCAAATAGATATAGGGCGCGTCTTTCGCGCCGGATTCACCCCATGCCGCCTTGTTTTCGATCTCGGCATAAAAACGCTCGGCCCGCGAGGCGCTGCTGTCGGGCAACAACGCGCCCGGCAGGGCATCCTGCGCCCCGTCCTGACGGGCGGAAAGCGCCGCCATCTGCCCGACCGTGGCGGAAGTGCCGTCGGCTTCAAACAGCGTGCCGACAACAAGACCGCCTTCCTTGGTCGTATAGGCCGTCATGACCGCGCCGTCGGGTTTGGTCAGCAGCCAGGCATCCAGCCCCATTTTATAGCCCATGTATTCGACCTTGCCGCCGCTTTGCTCGAATTTTTGCAGCTCGGCATGGCGCGCTTGCGGATTATCCTGCGCCGCGGCGCCCGTGACCGTCGCCAGCAGCAAGGCCGCGGAGAACATCAAAGCCGTCAGAATGCGTATCATCGTTTTCAAAACCCTTAATTACTGAACCCCCGAAACCACAGGGGTACAAACCCCCGTCATGACATCCCGGGTCTTCGCCCTTGGCGCGGGCAGGCCGCCCGCCGAAACGATTTACAGCCTAATCCATCCGCCGCGCGGTCACAATCCTTTTGACCTTGCATATGCTTTTTGACCTTGTATATACCGCATGCGTGCCGCAACACCCCTTCACGCGATCAGGACCGTCTTCCGCCGCAGCGGTTTCTTCACAAGTATAACATCGTTTAGATAAATAACATAATATCCAAGACGCGGCGGAAAGGATCCCGCCGCCGTCTTTGCCTGTTTTTACAGGTTAAAGCCGCCGTTCGGCTTGCCGCCCGACGGGGGCTGTTTGTCCCGCAGGCGAATGGGTTTGGAAAGGCTGATTCCCTCGCCCTCCTCCGCCTGCGCGGCGGGGGCGGCATTGGAAAGTTTATGCCCCGGCACGGTCACGCCATCGGGCAGGGCGCGCAAGAGACGGTCGATCACCTGCTGGCGCATGATGTAATCGTTGATGTTGTTGGCGATATCAAAAACGTTATAGCCGTCCTTGTCCTTTTTGAACAGGTCGGGTTTTTTGGACAGCACGTATTCCACACGCCGGACATCGCCCTTGACAACGGCGAGCATCAGCGGCGTGCGTTTGTCCCAACCGCAGGTGTCGATATCCCCGCCTTTTTGCAGGCAAAGATCGATGCGCTCCTTGTAATTGTCCATGTGCATGCCTTTCAGCAATTCCGCATTCACGATGCGGCGCTGTTCGGCGGTGACGGCGGGCGCGGCGCTGCTGTCGAAGTCGTCTCTCAAAAAAACGCGCTCCCGCTTAAAGATTGAAACCGCCGGTATTGCCGGACGGCTTGGGCTTTTGCCCGATGGTGACGGGTTTCATGACCTCGATTTTGCCTTGCGGCACGGTCACATCCTGCTTGTTGGTCTGAAGGCTTTGCGCGGATGTTGCGCTGTTCTGGTCATCGATTTTCGACAGCAGGGCGTTGATGATCTCCTGCCGTTTTTCCTGCGCCTGGGGCAGGCGCTGCGCTTCTTGCAAGACCATCTGGCCCGCCTGATTGGTGGCCAGCGGATCGGCGCCGCGCGCAAGATAGAATTTGACGCGACCGGCATTGGCCGCCTGCACCGCCAGCATCAGCGGCGTATTGCCCGTGGAGCTTTTCGCATTGATGTCCGCGCCCGCGCCGAGCAGTAAATCCACCATCTCCGCCTGAAAATACCTGTCGGCCGCGGCAAGATGGATCAGCGGCGCGGAAACCGTGCTGTAGGAAGTGACATTGCCGATGAAAGTCGGTTCCGACACGTTCAGTTTCAGATTCACATCGGCGCCCTTTTGCAGATAGAGCTTGGCCTGCGCAACGTCGCGGCGCTGCACGGCCTCGATCAGCAAATCGTTCATTACCTGTTGTTGTTGTTTGGACATGGCCATCTGCTTTGCTGCCCCCTTCCCTGCGTCCACCCGCGCCTGTCAAAGGCTCTGCCGACAATCAAAGGCGGAATCATGCATTCATGCAGACTGTACCAGAAATAGTAACTTTATGTCAATTATATACGAATGGATATAACGCTTTGTTTTTATTGGTGAATATCAGCTTCACGCCGTCAGACCCGCCTGCGAAGGCCGGACGGCGGGTTTGACGCGCGGCACCGGCAAAACAGTGTGCAGGGTTTTTTGCACGGGCTGGAACGGCCCCGCAGGCGGGCGCAGGCCCGTTTTATGCGCCAGTTCCTTCAAGTCGCCAAAATAGCCCGCCTTGTGGTGCGGGTCTTTTTGATGCGCCATGGCCGCCATGAGTTGCAGGATTTTCTGGTTGCGCTGCTGCGTGTCGGTAATCTCCCGCCCGGCCGTATCGAAAACCTGCACGGCATGCCGCGCGGCAGCGGTGGAACAATGCGTCGGCACAAGGCTTTCGACCGTCGCGCCGTCGCGGCGGTAACGGACGGTTTTTTCCTGAAATACCACGCCGCCGTTTTGTGCCTGTAAAACAAAAACGTTTTCACCATGCAGCAATTCGATGCGGTCATTGGGCAGATCCAGATAGGCGCGGCGGTTGCCGTGTTGGAGCCGCAGCCGCGTGCGGGAGGACGGATCGGGCGTTGCATGGCCCAGCACCGCCATTTCGCCCAGCATGGCCTTCCACGCCGCCGATTGTTTGAAATAGGCATCCGCCGCCGCGCCGCCGGGCGCCTGCGGGGCGGCGGCGTTGAAACCCGCGCCCGCCTTGTGATCCGTCAGCGCTTTTGCCGCAACGTCGTTATCGTCCTTTACATCCTTGACCATGGCCGGTGCGTCCTTTTGAAACCCGTTCTTTTGCAATAGATCCGAAAAACAGCTCTGGCGCGGCCTGACGGGGCCGCTTTGCTAAAATTTTAGCCTGAAAAAGTTAATGATTATGTAATGAGATAATCTTGACAGCGCATACCTTGGGCACTAAAAAACAAAAATCCTGTTTATAGAGACAGATTATTTTAAAGCTTTTCAAGGAGCCCGCCATGAAGGGACGCAAACCTGCCGCTTCGCGCCTGCGTAAAGCCTTTATGGCCGCTGCCGCCATGCTGGCGCTCAGCACCGGCACGGTCACGCTGGACAACCTGCCCAAGGATCCCGCCACGGATACGCAAACGATTTCGACCTTCAACATCGGCGCCGAAAACCAGTACGGCTACAACATCTCGCCCGTTGACCAGTTGTGGAAGCATACGCTGTCCATGAAATCGGAGGCGCAAATGAATGCCGACCTCCTTGCTGCCGCAGCGGAGGCCGACAGCTGGCGCACGCGCGCGCTGATCGAAAAAGGTCTGGATATGGCGAAATACGGCGACCGCGCCATGGCCGTCGCCGCAGGCAACGGCGCGCATGACGTGGTGCAGGTGCTGCTGTCGGCACATGTCGCCGCCGATGCGCAAAACAGCGCCGCCCTGATTGCCGCCGCCGAAGGCAACCATACCGAAGTTGCGCTGACGCTGATCAAGGCGGGCGCGAACAGCGCCGCGCAAAACAGCGCCGCCCTGATTGCTGCGGCAGGGCACGGCAATACCGTGCTGATGCGCGCGCTGCTGAATGACGGCGCCGCGGCCGATGCGCAGAACAACGCCGCGCTGCACGCTGCCGTGGCCGGCGGGCATGTGCAGGCCGCGGATGTATTGCTCTCCGCCCAAAAAACGGTTTTGACGGCCGTGCCCGCCGCGCCGCCCGTTTATGATTTCGATCATCTCGGCATGACGACTTTCGATTACAACAATCCGTTTTCCGCGACATCGCGCATGGGGCCCTTCGGGCCGGGCGATGTCGGCCTGCCGTCCTATGCCGATTACCGTTATTACACCACGCAGGCCAATGCCGTGGATGTGAACGCCAATAACGGCGAGGCGCTGTATCAGGCCGTCTATCGCAACGATACGGCGATGGCGCGGCTGTTGCTGCAACACGGCGCAAATGCGGATGCGCGCGGCGGCGCGATCAAGCAACTGGCCAACGAAAGCCGCAATGCGGACATGGTGAACCTGCTGAACGGCCCGGCGAAAAGCGCGGGCGTCTCGTTTGACTTTTTATGGCCGAACGGCTTCGGCCCGTAACATTTATGCAAAGAAAATCGCGGGTATTTACGCTTTTTTCACCTGTGCGGCCTATGGTATAGTCCGCCTATCACATTGAAAACAACGCACGGCAGGAGACCTCTTCCATGCACACACCTCCCTCGCATCTCGCCCCGCCCGATGCCGTGATCACCATCGATATCGTCGAAACGCTGAGCCCTGCGGATCTGAACGATCTGTGCGATGCGACCGATGCGGCGGTGGAAGCCGGCGGCGGTTTCGGCTGGATCGAGCCGCCCGCGCGCGAGGTGATGGAGCGTTACTGGAAAGGCGTGACCGTCGTGCCCGAACGCCATCTGCTGCTGGCCCGCATGGACGGCGTGGTATGCGGCGCGGTGCAGCTGGTCGAACCCAGCCGCCATAACGAGGCGCAGGCTTTCTGTGCGCAATTGCTGGCCGCCTTTATCGCCCCCTGGGCACGCGGCCGCGGCGCGGGCCGCATGCTGACCGAAACGGCGGAAAAACTTGCAAAGGATATGGGCTATAAGGTCCTGCAACTGGATGTGCGCGACACGCAAGCCGCCGCCATCCATCTTTATGAAAGCATGGGCTACAAACGCTGGGGCGTGAACCCCGCCTATGCGCAGGTCAACGGGCGCATCATCAGCGGTTATTACTACAGCAAAAACATCGCGCCGTTTTTCCAGCCGGAAAAGGTGTAAGCCTTTCCGGGAAGGCGCCGCACCCCTTTGCCCCCTTCACACACGTTTTCCGCACGCGCCGCGCCACTGAGCCGCCGCCGGACGTTTTGCCGCGCCCGCAGCGCCCTTTTTATATGCGCCGCAGCATGCGCCGTTTGATTCTGTTTTCGCCGCCGAGTCTCTAGCCGAAAGGTCTTGTCAAAAAGTTAACATAATACGTTATGTAAATTAAAATATAATATTATTATAAAAAATATTCATATTTCATAAGAATATATACCCGTTCGACGTTTTTCTGTAATTTTACCTTGATTATCACATCTGGCGGATTTAACCTGACTACTACTTACGTAAAGACAAGATCGCAAAGATCACCAAAAAATAACACCCCTGTTCTCAAGGAGTCTTAAATCATGGCGTATGACAACGAAAACGGTTACCACGGCTACCGATATCTGGTGGATACCAAGAACTCCCGCCAGTATGCCGTCCGCTACGACAACGGCAGGCCGACCAACCCCATTCATGTCTTCGCCGATGATCCCCGCGATGACGGCTTCAAGCCGAACGAAACGATTTTCGCGCTGGATGACGAAAACCTGATCGAGGAAAAGGGCGGCAAAACCCGTATTTCCACCGTCGCCTATCAGCTGAAAACCAATGCCAACGGACAGGTTTCAGGCCCCGGCGCCTTCAAACAGGTCGGTGTTGATTTCGACATTTCCTTCCGCACGGATACGGCCGGCAAGCACAGCATCGTCTATAAACTGACGCCGGAATCCAAGGCCGCGCTGGACGAGCAAGGCTTCGCCCCCGGCTTCCCGCAGGAATTCACCGAAAAGCTGAACCCGAACGACACGGGTCTGAGAAAAGACGCAACCGGCAATGTTGTCGGCATGTCCAAAAACCTGCTGAGCAACCTGTCCTTCCCGCCGCACCACGACGGCGGCGCGCAAATCGCGCGTTACAACATCGAAACCACGCCGGAAACGACGATCTTGTTGCCGCGCCCCGACGAAACGGTGCAAAACCGTCCGACGCCGGCGAACCAGAACAGCGCCAGCAACAACAACACGCCGCGTCCGAGACAGGAATTCAACCGCAACAACCTGCCGCCGCCGGAAAAAATGAAAATTCCGGACAGCGCGATCGAAGCGGTCATCCGCCAGTATTGCGACGACCTGACCGAGAAAGCCATGAACGGCCGCCTCGACCCCGTTGTCGGCCGCGATCAGGAAACCCGCGATTCCATCAAGATCCTGTCCCGCCGCAAACAGGCAAGCCTGTGCTACACCGGTGATGCCGGTGTGGGTAAAACGGCCATGTTCTCCGCCGTTGCACAATATATTGCCGACGATCAGGAAGTGCCCGACAGCCTGCGCGGCGCACGCGTTCTGCAGCTTGACCTGCAGGCGATGAACGCCGGCGCCAAGTTCCGCGGCCAGTTCGAAGAAAAGCTGAAACCGCTGATCGACGGCCTGAAAGAACGCGAAGGCATGCTGAAAGGCCGCAAGATCATTCTGGCGATCGACGAGATCCATTCCCAGCTGACCGCCGGCAAGGCGGAAGGCGGCTCCGATGCCGGTAACATGATGAAACCATTCCTGACGTCCAAGGGCATCTCCGTTATGGGGACCACGACGGCGGAAGAATACCGCAAGCACATCGAAAAAGACGGTGCGCTGGCCAGCCGCTTCGAGCAAAAGGTTCTGGCCGAGCCGGATCATGACTCCACGCTGACGATCCTGAAAAAACTGTGGCCCCTGATCCGCGACCACCACAATCTGGCGGAAGATCTGGCCGACGAGGATTTCGAATACATCGTCAACATGACCAACCGCTACGCGCCGAACGAAAGCCAGCCGCGTAAAGGCGAAAAGGCGCTGGATATGGCGGCGGCTTCCGCGAAGTTCCGCAATTCCAACGTCATCGAGAAAGAGGACATGATCGCCGCCGTGGCGCAAATGTCCAAGCTGACGTCCGACTTCCTGAACCAGAGCGACCACGAACGCTTCCTGGAAATGGAAAAAGAACTGCCGAACCAGGTTCTGGGCCAGCCCGGCATCCAGAAAGTCGTGGACGGCCTGATCGGCGCCCGCTCCGGCCTGAACGACCCGAACCAGCCCTGGGGCTGCTTCGTGCTGCAAGGCCCGACCGGTACCGGTAAAACGGAACTCTGCAAGGCGCTCGCCCGCTACCTCTTCGGTACGGAAGACGCGCTGATCCAGGAAAACATGGCCGAGTACAGCGAGAAGCACAGCGTTTCCCGCCTGATCGGCGCCCCTCCGGGCTACGTCGGTTTCGACAGCGCCGAGCCTGCGCTGACCGAGCGTATCCGCCAGCGTCCGTATTCCATCCTGCTGCTCGACGAGATCGAGAAAGCGCACCCGGATGTGTTCAACGTGCTGCTGCCGGTTCTGAACGACGGTAAAATGACCGACAACCAGGGCAAGACGGTTCTGTTCAACAACGTGATTGTTGTCATGACCTCCAACCTGGGCGCGAAGGAAGCCATGGCCGCGCTGGAAAACGGCGGCAACAGCCTCGCCCTGGGCGGCAATTCCGTCGAGAAAACGCCGGAAGAGCAGCAAGCGCAACTGTCCGCGATCTACGCACGTGCCCGCGGCCAGTTCTTCCGCCCCGAGATGGTCAACCGTATCGAGGAACTGGGCGGCTTTGTCACCTTCATCCCGCTGTCGCATCAGGTGATCGACAATCTGGTGGATCGCGAAGTCGGCAAAGTGTCCAAACGTATCTCCGACCCGACGGGTGCCGGCTTCAAGAACGTCTCGCTGGAAATCACCCCCGAGGTCAAGGAACAGCTGGCCAAGGAAGGCTACAAGCCCGATATGGGTGCCCGTCCCTTGCGCAAGGTCATTCGCGAGAAAATCGCGAACCCGCTGGGCAAGTGGCTCATGGGTAACAAAGCCGAGCTGGCCAAATTCGCCGCTGAAAACGGCGGTGCGAAGCTGGTCATCAAGTCGATCGGCGCGGACTTCAAACCGGAACTGGTCTCCGCGAAGGAACCGGCACTGGTTGCAGCCCCGGCCGCCAACGACGATGCCAAAAAACCTGCCCGCAAGCCGCGCAAAAAAGCGAACGGCCCGGACAACACGTAATCGAATGAACGCCTGATACACCAGAGAACAGTTTGGTGAACCTGAAAGGGGCTCTTGCAAAAGAGCCCCTCTCTTTTTGCGCCGCAAGGCAGGCATAAAAAAACGGCCCTTGCCGCCGTTTCAAAAACTCAAAAAATGGATGCCTTGGTGCCTAGCTGATGTTCGGGCCGGAGGAGAAGAACCGGCGGATTTTCTGTGCCGGTGTTTCGGCGGGCGGCTGAATGGCGGCATCCATATATTCGTAGAGATAGGCGAATTTTTTGCGCTCGCCCTTCGCCGGCAGGGCCGCCGCGCGGGCCTGGTGCAGGATATCCGCCAGATCCAGCGCGAGATAGGGATTGCCGCCTGCGGCATATTCCGCCGCCCGTTTGGTTGTTTGCGGCGCATCCGCACCATAGACGCGGCGATAGCGTTCCAGCTCCGCCGCTTCATAGGCCCAACGCATGCGCGCGTTATGCGACAGCATGGATGTCAGCGACGGGCGGCGCGCCGTGGCCGTAAAACTGTCCGTGCCGCGGCCGATCATGCCCGCCTTGGCCGCCTTTGCGGGCGGGAAGGCATCGGTGGTGAAATGCTTGGTTTTGTCCAGCGCGCCGCTGGTAATATCGGTGATATAGCTTTGCAGCTCGAAATTCAGGTAATAATTGCGCCAGCTTTCCACATCGAAAACGCGCTCGAAAGCGGCACGGCCCGCCGCGCCATAGGCCTCGATATCGGAAAGCCCTGCGGCCTTGGCCTGCGCGAAACTGTTTTCGATGCGCTCGTAAATCACCGCATCGCCGTAAACACCGTCGGAAAAGCGCTTTTGGATATGTTCCCAGATTTTCGGATTGCCGTTTTGTTTGGCTTCAAAGGCAATCAGCAATTCGGCGGTGACGGCGGCGGCCTCGATCGTCATATTGCGCGCCACGCGGCTGTCCACATCCCAGCTGTAATAATAGTTCAGCAAATCGTTGCCGTCCTGCCGCGCGTGAAAAATTTCATGCGCGATGCGCAGCAGCATGACCTCCGGCCCGCCCGCATCGCTGGACATGATCACATGGATGCGCGGCACATATTGCGCGCCGACGCCCGCCGTCATATCGGGCAGGGTGCAAAACTGCACATCGTTTGTGACCGCATAGGCCACCAGCGGCGCGCCGAGCAGCGGCATGTTTTGCAGCTCCTGCAGGGCGGCGCGGATTTTTTTATGTTCCTCGCCCGTCTCATCGCCGACGCGGAAACACATGCGGTCCATGTAAAACCGCAATTGTTCTTCTCGCGTCAAGTTATCATTGGCGGGGGCGGGCGCATTGCGCGCGAAAAGGTCGATGACATTGCTGTCGGGGCGCAGAAGATCGCGATGTTCCTGCCGCGGGGCGGAAACCGCGGGCTGATGCATGTCGTCGCGATAGGTCTGTTTTTCAGGAATGCTGCAACCGCCCGCCAGCAGGCACACCGTCGCAAAGGACAGCGTCAGGCTGCGGCGCGTTTTGCGGGCCGCTTGCGCGAAGTTTTCCTTCAGCCGACGGCGGTCTGCCATAGTGAAAAACCTTGTTTGTTGGAGCTATGGCATTTTAACAGACATGCCCCCCGATACAAGGTTTTAAGCCGCCGGATACAGACGCGAATGCTGCACTGCAAGCAGTGCGATGCAACATCAGGCCGCCGCCAGCATGCGCCCCAGCGGATGCCCGCCGACCAGATGCAGGTGCAAATGCGGCACTTCCTGCCCGCCGTTCGCGCCGCAATTGGAAATGACGCGATAGCCGCCTTCGGCAAGGCCGTGATCGCGCGCGATCTGGCCGAGCGCGCGGAACAGCGCGGCGATTTCCTCTGCCGTGGCCGCGGCGGTGAAATGATCCATATCCTTATAGGAGCCCTTGGGAATCACCAGAATATGCACGGGGGCCTGCGGCTGGATATCGTGGAATGCCAGCACATGGTCGTCTTCAAACACTTTTTTGCACGGAATATCGCCGCGCAGGATTTTGGCGAAAATATTGTTGGGATCGTAGCTCATGGTGTCATCCTTCCTTGCTGTCGGCTGTGCCGTTTTGCCGGAAAACAGTCTAGCAAAGCGTGTGTTTTCTCAAAAGCCCTGATCGGCTAAGATAGGATGCCTTGCAAGAACGGGAGTTTCAACATGGGTGTTACCGAAGGCGCGATTGTGCAATTGCTGTTTCTGGTCTGCGGCTGGATGTGCATGCTGCTGGGCGGCGTTTTGCTGCTTTATGCGCTTTACTGGCAGGCGACCGCTTTGCGCGTGCCCGCGATTATCGCAGGGGTGCGCAAAAAAGGCCGCATCCTCTACCCCGTCTATCGCTACCGCATGCCGGACGGCAGCTTGCATGAATCCGTTTCCGATACCGGCTCCAGCCGCATGGAGGGCAAGGAAACGGGCCGCCCCGTTTTGCTCCGCGTGGATCCGAAATTCCCGTCGGAGGCACGGCGCAGCATTGCGGGCTTTTTCATTTCCGGCAGCATTTTCGCCCTGCCGGGCGTATGGCTGATCGTCACGGCGCTGGCGCGTTATCCCAATACGATGCTGACGTGGATTGCGGTCAGCGCGCTACTGGCGCTGACCACCGTCAAAATCCGCACCGCGCTGAAGCCCGTGAACGGACGCACGGGGTTTGACCGTTTCCGCGATGCCATGCGCGCCGCGCGGCTCAAACGCCTGGGCAACAGCGCGGTGCATACGGTGGAAGAATATGCCGCCGATCCCGCGCGGCAAAAGGAAGCCGAGGATATCCGCTATGCCACGCAAAGCCTTGGCCCCGCCATGCTGACCTGCGGCGTGCTGGCGGTTTTATACGGCGTTTATCTCGGCAATCACGACCATGCGCTGTTTTTCCACGGCACGGCGGCGGAAGGCAAAATTATCGAATTCGTCACGCAAAACGATGCGCGTTATCCCGTGGTGCGTTTTGATACCGAAACGGGCGATGCGCGACAATTCCAAAGCGCCGCGCCTGCGGATGATGGGATGCAGGCAGGCGATGCCTTGCACGTCTATTACATGCCGAAAGATCCCAAAATGGCGGAGATCGGCGATGCCCTGCCCACGCCGCTGCTGCCCGCCCTTTTGATTTTCTGCGGCACGGTCAGCGCGCTGGCCGGCTTTGCCGCCGTCCGGCAAAGCCGGCGGCAACCGCGCGGCGATCAGGAAAACAAAATCTGATCTTTGAAAAAGGAGAGAGCCGCAGTATGTCCCCCGACCTGCGGCTCTCTGACATGTCCCGTTTTATGCCGTCCCGGGCAGACGTCACCCCAACAGTTATCTGTTATGCATTCGCACCTATCTGCATGCCGCGCGTATGCTGACGCGGTTGCGGTTTGCTCTTGTTGAACGTATTGGCCACGGCCTGCGGCTTGTTTTGCGAGACCAGCGTCGCCTTGGCGCGCACAAGCTCGCCCAGCGTCTCGGCGTGTTTCGGATCCTGTTTGATCTTGTCGATGTTTTCTTCAACCTGTTTCAGGTTCCAGTCCACGATGCCGTCGCGCGCCTTCATAAAGGCGGCCGCATTTTTGGATGTCAGCGCCTTCAGCTTGGCTTCCGCATCGGGATGGTTTTCATCAAAGCGGACGAAACGCGCCTTGTGCTCGCCTTGTCCGAAATTGGCTTCCTGGTCGAAATGAAGACCTGCGAATTTGAATTTAACCTTGGACATGTTGTTCCTCCCGGAAGTTTTTATTTTTGCCTGATTTGCCAGCATTTCTGCCCTTTCGGGCGGGGGGACGCCGGTAAATCCTATCTAAGACTTTATGCAAATAAAGTTAATGATTGGTTACGTTTCCAACCGCCCCGCCCCTTTTTGCCCAAACCCCGCCGCCGCCTGCACGGCCCCCTGTTTAGCACCCTGATATTTCAGGCTTTTATTTTTCATCCGGCGGGTGTCTTTTTTCGTAAAAAAGACGGTTGCGGGCAAAACGAATCTTGATTTTTAGGGGTATCTGTTGAATCATGCGGCATCGACTTACGTTATTTTGACAAATCGCCGCCCGCGGCGCTTTTGCCCCTGACATTTTTTAAAGAACAGCAGGTATCCCCGCCGATGACAAACCCGGCCCCGAAACCCGAGACGGAGAAAACGACGCAGGCATCCGCGCCGTCCACCGTCAAGGCGGCGCGCCCGCATCCCGATACCCTGCTCCCTAAAACCACCGCCGCCAATAACGGCGCCCTTCCCGCAAACGCCGCAAACGACACGGCAGCCGCTGCGGCGACCGCCGGAGAAACAGGGTGGCAGCGCCTGCGCCGCCGCACCCGCGCCAGCGCGCAAATGTCATGGCGCTTTACCAAAGAACTTTTTCGCGAACATGAATTCTGGGTGCATACGCTGGCCGTCAAGGGAGGCCTCAGCGCCATTGCGGTCACGGGCATTCTCGGCATTTCCTATGTGGTCGCCATGCCCTTTATGGTGGCGGCGGCAGGCATTGCGGCCTGCGGCGCGGTCATCGGCCTTAGCGCCTACGGCATGGCGGCGGGCGCGGCGCGCGGCTGGTATCGCCTGCGCAAGGTCTATGCGAAAGTCACCGGCAAGCCGATGCCGAAAAGGCCTGTGCGCGAAGGCAAAACATGGTGGCAGCGCCAGATGGAGCGCCCCTTTGTGCAAAAAATCCTGAACGCCAAACCCGTCGCGGCTTTCAAGCGCAGCCGCGCATGGCGTCTGACGCAAAAATATACCGAAGGCCAGCAGGACAACGTGCTGGGCAGTCTGGCCGTGGGCGGAGCGGTGCTGTCGCTTGCCGTCGGCGTGACGGCGCTGGTCACGCAACTGGCCGTTTTGCCCGTTGTGGCGGTGGGGAGCCTTGTGACCTTTGCCACCGTCATGGCAGCCAGCTATATCGTCAGCGGCATCAGCGGGCTTTATTTCGGCATCACGGGCATCCGCCATATGAAGAAGGAAAAAAAGGCCAAGGCCGCCGCGCGCGCCGCTGTGGCCGGCGCCACCCCGACGCCGCCGGAAGGACCGGAGACCGGACCTGCCGCCCCCCTGCCCGAGGGCGTGACGGATACGTTCAAAAACGCAGGCACCAAAAATGCCGCCGCCGCAACGGAAAGCGCCGCGCCGCCCGCGCCTGTCCCCCCGCCTGTTCATGACACGGGGGCGCCGCCGCCCGCCAAACAGCCCCCGAAACGCGGCCACAAACCCTGATTTTGGCTTATTTTATTACAAAACAGGCAAATGGCCTGAAACGGCCTTGCGATGCTATGAAAAAATAAATAGAGTATGGCCACTGTTTTTCATGTGTTTTTGCATGCCGATTCCGCATGCCCGATCATAAAGGACGCCGCCGTGACCACGACTGCCGAAAAAACGGAAACCGCCCGCCCCGCCGCCGCCCAGCCTGTCAAAAAACCCAGCACGCGTCTGGCGCAAAAAATGCTGCCCGATGTGGATCCCCATTCCGCGCTGCTGCCGCCCGACCGCTGGGTTTTGAAAACGGCCTATGACACCTTCAAAACGCACAAGGGCATTCGCGCCACGGTTTTGAAAACGCTGGGCCTCGGTCTTCTGGGTCTGGGCGCGATCGGTGCCGGCATTGTCGGCGCGGTGCTGGCGCCGGCCGCGCTGCCCGCGGCAGGTTTTGTCGCCGCAGGTCTTGGCCTTGCGGCCGTTTCCGGCTTTGTCGCAAAGAGCGAAGCGCAAAAGCTGCAAAGCAAATACATGCCCGATCTGATCGAGATTGTGAAAACCAAATATCTTGAGCTGAAAATGGACGAAATGAAACGCGCGTGGAAAGAACGCGCCGCCGTCGTCAAACAGGAACGCGCCGCGAAAAAGGCGGCGGAAGAACAAAAAGCCGCCGAAGCCAAAGCCGCCGCAGAGCGTGCCGCGGCAGAGGAAGCCAAACGCGCGGCGGAAAAACCCGCCAATGCCGCGCCTGAAAAACCCGCCGCGAAAAACACCGCACAGGAAAACACCGCACCGGCCGAAACGAAGGGTGCAAAAGCCAAGCGCTTTGGCCGCAACCTGTTGAAATCCGCGCTGCAAAAAGCGCAGGCATTCGGCGCGGACGTGCAGGAAGAATATCAAAAACAAAAAGCGGCGAAAAACGCCGGTAACGACAATCAGGCACCGCCCGCAAACGGCGGCAACACATCCGCCCCGCCGCAACCGTAAACCGCGCGGCGCGCATAAGACAGAGGAATGGACATGAGCGCAGGTATGACCGAAGTCACCGTCGCGGAAAACGGTGAAGGTTCCTATACGCAAACCGTGCAGGCGGGCAGCCATACATGGGCGGCGGATGAACCGCTGGACAAGGGCGGCCTTGATAAAGGGCCCAATCCTTTCGAACTGTTGCTTTCCGCGCTGGGCGCCTGCACCACCATGACCATCCGCATGTATGCCGACCGCAAGGGCTGGCCGCTGGAAAAAGTCAGCGTGCGCCTGACCCATAACAAGGTCGAGGAAATGGGCAATGCCGTTGCGGATATCATCACGCGCGATGTAACGCTGACGGGCCAGCTGGATACCGAACAGCGCCAGCGCCTGCTGGAAATTGCGAACAAATGCCCCGTGCACCGTTTGCTGGAAAACCAGCCGCGCCTGCTGACGCGGCTGGAGGGATAAGGGAAACGCCCGCGTCATGAACGACAACAACAAACCGCAAAGCGATTTTGACCGTTTCATCGACCTTGTCGTGCGGGGCGATACGGCCGCCATGCAGGTTTTCCCCGATATCGGCCTGCATATCAACGCGCAGGACGAAGAAGGCTGGACGCCGCTGATGTGGGCCGCCGCCACGGGGCAGACGGCAGCGGCGCACATCCTGCTGGGCCGCGGCGCGCTGGTCAATACGCAGGGCAAAAAAGGCGAAACCGCGCTGATGTGCGCCGCCGAAACCTGTGATGCCGGCATGCTGATGCTGCTGGCGCGCGCGGGCGCCAGGGCGGATATCCAAAATCACGCGGGCGAGACCGTGCGCGATATTTTGCAGCAAATGGGGCGCGATGATCTGCTGTCGAAGCTCAGCCTTCATGTCGCCGAAACGGCCACGCGCGCCGAACAGCCGATTGCGGTGCGCAAACCGCTGGTTTTGAAAAAGCCCGGCCTCTAACCGTCACGGAGTTTTGATGCGCCTTGTCGATAACCAAAAGCATGCGGATCAAAAGCGGCTTTTCAAGGCAGCGACGGAAAACGATTTCCAGACCATCGCCGATCTTGTCGCCAAAGGCGGCATCGACATCAACTCCAAAAGCAACCATGGGCGCAGCGCGCTGATCATCGCGCTTGAAAACAAAAGCAGCGAAGCCGCGCTGATGCTGATCCATCATAAAGCCGATGTCACCGCTGCCGCGCCCGCCACGGGCCGCCAGCCGCTTGCCATCGCCTGCGCAAAAGGCATGCAGCAAGTGGTGGAGCGTTTGATCACCGCAGGCGCGCCGCTGGAGGCGCAGGCCGATGCGGATGGCGATACCGCCCTGATGCAGGCGATCAAACAGGGCGACGGCTGGGCCGCCTGCCGTCTGGTCGCCGCAGGCGCGGAGATCGACACGCGGCGCAACCACGCAGGCAAAACGGCAGGACAACTCGCGCCGGCATATCTTGGCGCGGCGGATTACGCTTTTTTCAAGGCGCTGGTCGAAAAGCAGCAACGGCAACAGGCGGAAACGGCCGCGCAGGCGATGGCCGACAACATTCGCGATGCGACCGTCTTGCAGCGGGAGATTGCGCCCCTGAAACGCCTGCATTTCCGCCTCCGCCCCTAGGCTTTGCCCCGCCGCCCGCATACGCCATTTAACTATTTGGAATATAAAGATAATTATTTCCAAAAAGCCTTTGACATTATGTTTTATGGGAATATACTGGGCGTGTTTTCATCCCCGCCGGATTCGGCAAAAGAACGGCGGCGGGCGTTTTATCCGGCAAAGACATTCAAACCCCGACGAGCAAAATAAAGGCACCGACATGACCGTCCGTTACGAAGGCAAATCTCCCAGCGCGCTGTGGTACACCTGGCAAAAAACCAAGGGCATTTTCGCAACCAAACAATACAAACCCTTTGCGAAAAATACGGCGGGCGCCGGCGCGAGCGCAACGGGCACGGTGCTGATCCAGCAACAGCTCGCCACCGTACTGGCCTATCTGCCGGTCGGCCTTGTCGGCCTTGGCGGCATGGCGGCTTATAACGCCTATAAAGCCGTGCGTCCCGGCAATGATGCGAAAAACAAAATCTCCACCGGCAGCCGCTGGACTTCCGCCGCGAAATACGCGGGCGCGGCCGTGTTGCTGGGCGTGCTGACGCCGACGGCGGCCACCTGGGTTTCTCTCGGCCTTATCGGCGCGACGGGTTATTTCGGCCTGCGCAGCTATCAATCATGGAAAGCCGCTGCCGACAGCCATGACGTGCGCAATTACGTGCGCAAGCGGGAAAGCGAATGGCTGGAGAAAAAAGAAGCCGGCCCGTGGCGCAAACGTCTTGCGCAAAAAATCAAAAACATCGGCGCAAGCATCCGTCTGGGTCTTGCCAAAACCGTGAAATGGGGCAGCATGGCCGCAGGCACGGCGGCCACCGTTGCGACCGGCCTTGGCGTTGCGCAATATTACGGCGCGGGCATCTTGTCGGCGGGTGCCGTGTCCTCCATCACGGGCGCGGTCGCCAGCCTTGGCGCGGCCGTCGGCATGGCCGCCGCACCGGCGCTGGTAACGGCCGCCGTGATTGTCGCCGCCGTTATTCCCGTCAGCGCCGTGGCCGGACTGATCGCGCATAACAAAATCCGCGAAATCCGTGCCAGCCGCACGGAAAACACCACCGGCAACCGCTTCCTTAAAAAGGCGCGCCGCATCGAGGAAGAGGCCGATGCCCCCGCCGCCACCTTCAGCAACGATAACGCGCCGAAGGCCGCTGCCGCTTTCAACAGCACGGCGGACAGCACACCCGCCGAAGCGCCGAAAGCCGAAACCCCCGCCCCTGCGGCGACGCAGAATAATGAAGACCTCTCCGATGCGCGCCGCGCCGCTGCCGAAGCACGCCGCCAGCGCCGCAAAAACAAAGACGGCCACAAGTTCGGCTAGGCCGTTCTTTTCAGGAGAGGACTGGAGAAGCAAAAAGCCTTCCCCGTTTTACGGCGGAAGGCTTTTTGTTTTGTATCGCCCTGCCTGTGCGCGCGGATGACTATCCCCGCCCGACCACACTGTAAAGCGCGGAAATGTTTTTGCGGGGAATGTCTTTTTCTTCGGCGGCGTTGAAATCCTGCACGCGGATATGCTGCGCCGTTTGCGCGAGCAGCCGCGCGAGCCGCACGCGCCCCTCTGCTTCCACAATCACGCAATCGCGCGCAGGCAGCGGCGGGCGCGTGGGATGCACATAAACGATTTCGCCCGCGTAATAGCGCGGCGCATGCGCATCATCGGGCATGTAATAGGCAAAGGCATCGGCAATGCCGGTTTGCTGCGGATGGCGCGGCACGAAATCCAGCGGCGTGCGCCGCTGCATGTCGCCGAAAGCATAAACCGGAATAACCGGCAGGCTGGCCCCGCCCGTCTGCGCCATCGCGGGCGCGCCGTTTTCCGCGAGCGGCGCCTGCGTGCCCGCATCGGAAAGACCGCGGCGCAGGCTTTCGCGTTGCGGCGCAAAGGGCCCGCCCGCCGCCACATGCAGCGACTGGCCGAGATAGGCTTCGATCACGGGAATTTCCTCCGCCATGATGCCGCGCCGGCCATAGAGCATACGGTTCACCGCTGCGGGGTCGAGCCCCATGGCTTCGGCCAGCCCGCGCTGGGTCAATCCCGGCGTGGCGGAAAGGATGTGACGGATTTTTTCATGTAATCGCTGCGGCATGGTCATGAGCATAAGGCATTTGGTTATATGATAAAAGCGCAATTTTTTTGGAAACAATATCATTATAAAACAATAAGATTAATAATATCGCAATGACAAAAACGAAATTTTTCTGGACTTTGAATTGCGAATAACGCAATATTTGATGCAGACCATGATTCGACGGCCCGCCCTGTCGCACGACAGGGCCCCACCCCGCGCAAAACACGTTTTGCCGGCAAGGGACGGGTTTGCGCCGTCGCAAAACCAAAGGGGGTTTTTGGGCACATGGACTGGTACAAAATTTATCACGGCCTGCCGGCCGATCCGCGGCTTTCCGTCGTCGCCAGACGCGCCGCGCTGACCCGTGCGGAGGCGCTGGCGCTCTGGATTGCCCTGCACGATCACGCCAGCCGCCAAAAGCCGCGCGGCAGCCTTTACGGCCTTGATGCGGAGGCCACCGCCCTGATGCTGGAGATCGATGCCGCCAAGGCCGAAGCCGCGCTGGATGCCTTTTACGAGAAAGGCATGATCGATATCGAGAACAGCATCCGCGACTGGGCGCGGCTGCAATACCGCTCCACGGATCGCGTCCGCGCCCACCGCGCACGCAAATACGCGCAAAACCACAGTCATGCGCCGGTAAAAACAAATCCCGATTCAAAAAGCGATACCGAAACGGACAGAACCGCGCAAACGCATGACCCGCCGCCCGCGCCGCGCCCTGCCGCCGATCCCGATACCGAAACGGAAATCGCCGCGCGCCGTGCGCGGTTGCAACAACAGGCTCTGCGCCGTCCGTGCGCGCGGATGCCGCATGACGATTGAAGGAGAAACCCGCACCATGATGGCCAGCGACGACACGAAAAAGAACGACCCTTCAAAGAACGATCTTTCCATGAACACCTCTTCCCTGCCGCCTGCCCGCGGCTTTTTTCATGATCCCCTTATGATCGATCCCTGGGCGGACTGGCAGCCGCGCTGGCAAAATCCCCTGCGCCGCCGCAAGGATAAAAAAAATACCCGCGCCGCCGCAGAAACCGTGCATGACAGGCAGGAAAGCCATTCGCCGACGGAGGCCGTGACCTTGCGCCTTTCCGCCACGCGGCAGGAAATCCGCTGTCACCGCCGCATTGTCGATGCGCGGCTGTGGGAGGCGATGACGCCGCCGCAGCAGGATGCCGCCGTGGAAATCGCCAAGGCCTATGAAACCATGGGGCGCGGGCTTGGCTATATCGCCTCCGACTGGCAGCGCATACCGGGCAGCCGCAGCCATGCGGGCAATATTGCCGATGCGCACAGCCGTTTGATCAATCGCTATATCGACTGGACGAAGGCCTGCCACAGGGAAAAGATCAGCCATTCGATGATTATCGACATTCTGGCCTTCGGCTTTTCCTGCCGCGCGCTGGACCGCGACAGGCGGCAGCGCCGCGGCACATCGCGGCAAAACCTGCTGGACGGGCTGACCCTGTATTGCCGTTTGCAGGGCTGGCGGCCGGATTGACGCCCCCCCTCGCGGCATATGCTTCCCTTTCGCGGGCAGGGCCGCTAGAATACGCCCATGCCGAAAAAGAACACCGCCGATCATCCGACTCCGCCGCCCGCGCCGCCGCCGCTGCCCGACGCCTTGCGCGACTTCATCAAGGCGGTCAGCCCTGCGACGCAAAAGCCGACGGAGGAACTGACGGCGCGTTTCAAAAAACAGCTGGCGGATAACAGTCGCGGTTTTCTGGTGCCGGGCGGCCCCAAAAGCGGGCCGGAATATCTGGTGGAACTGCGCATCCGCGAATGGATGTACCGCATGGAGCGCGAGGCTGCCGAAGCCCGCCGCCGCGCGCAACAAAATAACAACCCGCCGTCCCCGCCCAAACCCTGAACCGCCGCCCGCGCCTGACCGCCCGAAACCCCCTGTAAAAAGCGGTTTTCGACCCGTTGATTCAGGTTCTGTTAAGGATCTCCTGCTACCTTAAAGATGTAATCCTCAGGAAAGAGGCCCTCCTCGGGCATAACCTGCAAAGCGGAGGCTGTAGATGACCGATTTGACCGCGACCACCGGCAGCAACAGCAGCAGCAAAATGCGCGCAGATTTCGCGCAAAAGGCCGTTTTGCCGGAAAAACAGCTGAAGGACGCGGAAACTTTCGTGCATACCCTTTCGCAATTCGTCGCCAAAGGCACCCGTCCGGATGCGGCGGTGATCGATTCCGGCCGCAAAATGCTGGAAACGCTGGAGCAGCAAACCGAGGTCTTTATGTTCCATGCCGCCGTGCTGGCAGGGCAGGAAGCGGACAGCGACCGCGAACTGGATGCGAAAATCGATGCCGTCGCCCGCAACGTTGCCAAGGCCGAACAAACCACCACCAAACTGCGCAGCGCCCTGAAATCCTTCAGTTAAACCCCTTTTGCCCGCCGCATGCGGGCCATCCGCAAAAAACGATTGTTTTCCAACGAGTTAATCCGCCATAAGGTATTTGACCCGCGGGGATCGATTTGTTATGGTTACATTTCGTAAATTAACCCCTCCGGCAGCAAGGCCGGACAAAACGAAATGCGGCAATTTCCGATGTGGCCCGAAGGCGCAGGTATGTTCATCTATATGGCGGAGCGCAAGCCCGCCCCCGATGAATTGCGCGATGCGCTGACCGGCGCGGTGATGCGGCAGGATATTTCCGCCGCGCGGGCGCTGTTCGATCAGGCCTTCTGGCACCGGATCCCCCTCAAACCCGACTGGTTTCATTTGTATGTCGCGATCGACCGCGAAAACCGCGACATGGTTAAATTGCTGAGCACGCACGGCGCGACATGGACGGAAGAACAAACCCGCGTGGCGCAGCATATGCTGGGCAAAAAATGCGACCCGTTCAAAACCCTTTTGCGCGGCGCGGGCATCCGTCTCGCCGATGATGCGACGGATACGCAAGCCCTGCCCGTGCAAGCCGCGCTGGAAATGAACCAGCGCATTCTGCGCGAAAACCGCAAGGGCGGGCATGATGTCAGCGCGGAGGAAAAAGCCTTCCACCGCGCCCTGCATATCGAAGCGGCCAATGCCGTTTTGAAAAACGACATGCCGCGCGCGCTGAAGGCGCTGCAATTGCACCCCGATGCGCAAAACCCCGCAGGGCACGATATGTCGGATGTTTTCGCGCTGTTGATGGAGGATCGCGCCGATGCCGACGGCAAACGCGCCCTGACGCTGCTGGACCGTTTGCGCGCGGCGGATGTCGCCTTGCAGCCGGTGCGCCTTGACCTTCTCGCCGATAAAATCAGCCCGCATCATTATGCCCTGCTGCCCGCCCTCGCCGCGCGCGGCTTGTTGCAAAAGGATACCACGCAGCTGCGCCGCCGGTTGTTCGACCTTTGGTCCTATACGCAGGAAAACATCGATATCGGCGGCATGATTCTTTCCGCCGGACAAAGCGCCGTTGCCGAAAAACGCGCGCAGTTCAAACAGGCTGCCGCCGTTTTATGCACGCCCGCCAGCCCCCTTGACGACGACGATGTCGCCTATTTCCTGCGCCGTCACAACGCCTGCCTGAAGCCCGCGCCCGATGCCGTGCCGCATATGGATCAGGCGTTGCTGGAGACGGGCTTTTTTGACAATCCCGCCTTCCGCGCCGCGCATCTGAAGGCGCTGGCCGAAACGCCCGGCCTGCCCCGCACACTGACAGACGCCTTTCACAAGATCGCCGCGAAAAAAGAAATGGCCGATCGCCCTATCGGCCATTTCCTGCACAAAAAACGCTTCGCCGTACTGGAAAACGCCGTGGCGCTGGGCGTCTTCGTCCCCGATGCCGCGCAAACGGAAGCCATCGTGCAATATCTGCGCCAGTGCATGAAAAAGGAAACCCCCTCGCCGGAAATTATCCAAAGCCTGAAAATCCTGAAAAACGCGGGCGCGGATTTTGCGCATGTGCGCCTGCGCGATTTCCTCGGCGTGGAAAAACCCGGCATGGCCAAGGCGCTGCTGGATCTGGACCTGATCGCCGCCCGCGACATCAACCGCGTCAGGCTGGCCAGACGCGGCAGGCCCGATATCGGCGCGCTTCTCGGCATGCGCGGCGATGATGACGGCCGCGCCATGCGCGAATTTGCCGCGCAGGTCGAACTGGAACGCATCGATCCTGCGAAATACAAAGTCTATCGCGACAGGCCGGGCACGGATTACCAGCGGCTTTTGCTGCGCCACCAGCTGGAAAAAATCAAAATCCACCAGCGCCCCGCCGCACAGCCGCGCAGCGGCATATCGCCTGCCGATCTGCAACGGTTTCTGAGCGAGCATCAGCGCCGCGCGGCGCAGGAAAAGCGGCAGCAGCATGAACGCCTGCGCCAACTGATCCAAAAAGCCCGCGAACGCGAGCTGAAAGCCGCGCGCGAAAGCAACGAACGCCTGCGCGATTTTCTGGCCTATGAACGGCGGCTCAAGGAAGCAAAAGAAGAACAGCAACGCAAATACATCGAACAACTGCTGAAACGCAAGCGTCCCGGCAACCCCTTCGGATTTTGACACGATGACTTTCTGGAACAGAAAAAACAAAAACGACAAAAAAGATCCGCAACCGGAAAAACCGTCGAAAAAATCGCCGGAAAAGCCGAAAGAGAGCCTGTCACAAAAATTCCGCCGCACAACCGAACATCTGCGCGGCCTGCGCCTGAAAGACATCGGCCCGATGACGCGCCACACCCTGTCCGATCTGAAAAAGCCGAAGGAAGCGGGCGGGCTGGTCGTCGCCATCATTGTGCCGGGGGGCATGTTCGGCTGGTTTGCCTATCGCATCGACAAATACCGCCGCCGCATTGCCAACGACAATACCCCGCCCGCCGCGTCGCAGAATCAGGCCGGCAAAAAGCCCAAAGCCCCAAAGTCCGGCACCAAAAAGCAAAAACCGCCAAAGCCCCCCAAGCCTTGAGAGCGGCGCGGCGCTAAACCGTTCAAAACCCACGCCTTCAACGCCTGCCCTGAGCCCTGTCGCGCTGTTCAAAAAAGCGCCTGAATCCATACATTTACATATTTTTAAACGGTAGCGCCTATAATGTGATGTAGAGCAAAGCCGCGCGGATCAAGACGCGGCATGCGGGAATAGATGGCAAGCCGATATGGCATCGGAAAGGTGTGTAGCGCATGATCGCTTTCGTAACGCCCCTTCAGGCGGGCGCCCGACAAGAGCTTTTGAATGCCCGTTTTCTGACGGCCGCCGCCGCAGGGCATGTGCCCGCCGTCAAGATCCTGCTGGGTGACGGCGCCAACATCAACATCCGCGGCGAGAACAACGAAACCGCCCTGTCGCATGCCTGCCGCGAAGGCCGTCTCGAAATGGCCTTTTTCCTGATGGACAGCGGCGCGAGCCTCGACCCGCAGGATAACGACGGCAATACCGCGCTGACCCATGCGGTGATCGGGCGGCATCTGCTGATCGCGCAGCGGTTGATCGAGCTGGGGGCCGATATCACGATTGAAAACAAGAATGCCGAAAAGCCGCTGGACATCGCGCTGAAAAGCAACGTGCCGGAGCTTGTCGCGCTGTTCGAACAACCGCTGAAGGATTTGCTGGCGCGTATTCCCAGCGCCGACAGCAGCCGCCGCATGCAACAAAACCGCCAGCCGCCCGCGCAGCCTGCCGATCCTTTCGGCGATACGATGCTGACCTGGGCCGCGCGCGAGGGGCAAGAGAATGTCGTGCGCGCCATGGTGCAATCGGGCGCGGATGTGCGCCAGACGAACCGGGCGGGAGAGACCGCGCAGGACGTCGCCCGCGCCGCAGGGCATCACGCGATTGCCGCCCTGCTGGCGGAGGCGGAGCTGCACCCGCGCCTGCGCCAGCAGGATGCGGAGACCGGCGGTCTGCCGTATGTGCCGCCGCATTAAGGCCTTCTTTTTCTTTTTTGGTCTTTTCTGCTTTGAAACCCCTGCCGGTATCGCCCGTGCGGGGGTTTTTTATAGGGCTTTAACGGCCCTGCCGATATTTGGACAGATTCGGCAAGTTTTTGGCATGTTTTTGTAATAATTAATCAAAGATTAAGGCAATATTTTAGAAATATCCTTCAATATCAATAAGTTAATTTTTCAAAAGATGATTGCGAACGGCTGTTCATTTGGGGTACAATAACACCATAGAGGCACGGAACCGAAAGGAGCCCAAATGAAAAAGACCGATAAACACGACAAAAAACACGGCCTGGACGCAAAAACGCAAGCTCCTGCGGTTGCCAGCAAATTCGTGCAAAAACAACAGCAGCAAAAGCCCAAAGCCGCCAAAACTGTCGCCAAGGCAAAGGCGCCGCGCATGCCTGCGGCAAAAACTGTTGCCGAAACCGCTGCCGCGCAGGCCGAACTGCAACGCATGGAGCAGGAAATGCTGTCCTTGAGCATGCTCAGCAACTTCGGCGCGGCGCAGGAACATATGCTCAACAGCCGTCTTGCGCAAATGATGCACAAGATGGGCCATGTCAAATCGCCCTTTTTGCGCATGGCGTTTATGAAACGCAGCCTGAATATTCTGGGCCGCCAGCAGCCGCGTATCGAGGCCAGCAAGGCCGAAATGCGCAAGCCCAAGGCAATCCGGCGCAAAAAGCCCAAAAAGAAACTGGATCTGTGCCCCCTGCCGCTTTAAACCGGCGCGCAGACCTGCCGTGATCCGCCGCCCCGCCTTCCCTGCCGGAAGCGGGGCGGTGTTTTCGGGTCATTTTCGATCTTTTTCATATTCATTGCAAAAAACCTGAAAGGCGGGTATGCTCGTCGCCATATCCGGCGCGCCCGCCGCCCGTAGGACGCGACGGGCCGCAAGAACAGGCAAAAACAAAAAGAACGAAAATAAAAAACAGGAAAGAATAATAGAGGATACCGCCACCATGTCATGGCACCGCCCGCGCCCCGCCCGCCGCTTTAACGCCGCGCCCGCCGAAAATCCGGTCGTCATGGCCATTTCCAACAACGACCGCAAACATCTGGTCCATCTGCTGGAAAACGGCGCCAGCCCCGATGCGCGTTACCGCGATACCTGCCCGCTGGTTTTTGCCGCGCACAGGGGAGAACTGGATGTGATCGATCTTTTGCGCGCGCATAAGGCCGACATCAACCAAAAGGATGCGCTGGGCGCAACCGCCCTGATCGCCACCGCATCGGGCGGCAACGCCGCGCTGTGCGCGGCGTTGATCGCGCGCGGTGCCGCGCTGGATGCGCAGGACAACAAGGGCAATACCGCGCTGTTCCATGCCGCGCGGAAAAAGGATCATGACACTTTCGCCTTGCTGGTGCGCGCGGGCGCATCGGCGGATATTGCCAATGCGCAAGGCCAGACGGTGACGGATTATCTGAACCTGCCCGAAAACACGGCGCTGCGCGCAACCTTCGAAGCCGCGTGCAAGGATGCGGAAAAAGTCGATGTGGCCGCCGCAACGCGCGTGGTCTTGCGCAAGCCGCTGCAACTCAAACCGAAATAAAGCCGGAACAAGGCGTAAAAAAACCGCCGGTCTGTCAGGCGGTGAGGGAATAGGATTCTGCGGTATCCGTGATACCGTTGGCGGCTTTCCATGCGCGCAGGGTCATGATCTCGTGCTCTTCACCGAAGTGCATCCCCTGCATTTCCAGCCAGACGGTCAGATAGGGATTGTTCGGCGAAGGATCGTATTTGAAAATCGGATACAGGCTTTCCAGTTTCACCTCGGCCAGAAAGGGACATTGCGCCTCTACACAGGCCTTGACGGTCGGCAGATGCAGCGCGGTATGCGACGGCGCGGCATCCGTTTCCATGACAAAGGCGACCAGACGGTGCAGCGCGGCCGCACCTTCCTGCGCAAGCATCAGGCCCGTGGTCAAACTCAGCAAATCGTTAAAGTGGAATTTCTTGGTGTCGCTGCGGGTTGCGGCGTCTTCCGTTTCGGAATGGATATCGTGTCCGGCATATTCGCCGTCGAGCATATCGTAGGCCATGCTATCACCTCACTGCAAAGCCCCAGGCTTTGCTTTTTCGCTTCGAATGTTTCTTCAGGAAAAATTACCGCGCCGCAGCATGGAATCAAACCCAAAACTATACATGGGGCTTATTTATGCACTGGAAAACGCATTATGTCAATATTTTTGACGCGTCGCAAAAGCCCCGCCCGCGCAAAGACGGGGGCAAAGGCGCGGCATGCGCCTGATTTCAGGGCAAAAACCAAAAAAACCTGTCGGGAAAATCAGGGCTTCAGCCCGCCGCCGGCCTTGCCGTCGGGCTTCGCGCCGGGGGGACGCAGTACCTTGGGCTTGGGCAGTTTTTCCAGCGTCGCGGTCTGCGGCTGTTGCTGCGGCGTATTGTCGTTGCGCGGCCGCATCAGCTCGGGGTTCAGCGGCAGCTGTTTGTTGTACTGCCCGCCCGCCACGATCAAACGCTGCACCACGGGGCTGTCGCGGTCGTTTTTCTCCGCCAGACGGTCCAGCACCGTCCAGCCGCGCGCGTCGGTAAGATCGGGATCCGCGCCGAGATCCAGCAGACGGTCGATCATCTCCAGATTCTTTTGCTCGATCGCCAGATGCAGCGGCGCCTTGCCTTTCGCATCCAGTACGTTCGGATCGGCCTTTTTCGAAATCAAATATTCGGCAAATTCCGTGCGCCCGCGCGCCGCCGCGTAATGCAGCAGCGTGCGGCCGTTGCTGTCGGTCGCATCCGGATCGGCCTTGTGGATCAGCAGCAGCCGCGCCATGGATTCAAGGCTTTCGGGCTTTACCCCCATATAGGGGCTGTTCGCAATCTGCGCCAGTTCGCCCAGCGGCGTGCGGCCGCGATGGTTTTTGACATGCAGCAAATCGGGCGACAGGTCCAGCACGCGCGACAGAAACAGCGTGTTCTGCGTTTCGGCCAGCACATGCAATACCGTATTGCCTTTTTTATCGCAGGCCGCGACGTTGCATTTGCGCAGGACGTTGTTGAAGAAATCGTGATTGCCCATGCGCGCGGCCAGATGCAGCAGCGTTTCGCCCATGCCGTTGCAGGCATTCACATCGGCATTATGGCGCAGCATGCCGTGCAGCACGCCCGGCAGTTTTTCGATCTGCGCTTCGTCCAGCATCAGCTGATAGGGCGTGACGCCCTTGTCATTCGGCACATTCGCATTCGCGCCGTTGCGCAGCAGGCGGTCGGCCATTTGCGGGCGGTCGAAGAAAAGATGCAGCGGCGTATTGCCCTGATCGTCGCGGATATTCGGATCGGCCTTATAGCTGATGAAAGCATCGATCAGGCTGGGACGCGCGGTGCCGAGCAGGTGCAGCGGCGTTTTGCCGTTGTCGTCCTGAATGTTCGGATCGGCGCCGAGCTTCAGCAGCATGTTGACGAAGTTTTCCTGACTGTGATGCGCGGCGTGATGCAACGGCGTTTTGCCATAGGCATCTTTGAGGTTGATATCCGCGCCCGCCTGCACCAGCGCCAGCGCAATGGCCTGACGATCCTTGTCCAGCGCGAGATGCAGCGGCGGATAGATCATGCTGCCGCGGTAATTCACATCCGCGCCTTTTTTGATCAGGGAAATCACCCGGGAAAGATTGTTTTGCATGATGGCGCGTTGCAGGCGCGTGAAGCCGTCTTCATCCACACGGTTCGGATCGCCGCGGAAAAAGCCTGCAAATGCGTTGAACACGTTTCTCACATCAAAACATCCCTTGATGGCGCCTTCACATGGAAAGCCGCGAATACAAAAAATGGCTGTTGGGACAAAAAACTAGCATGATCGGGCGGGGGAGTCCATGCCGCATCGTAAGCCTAAAATAAAAACCGTATCGAAAATGTAATATTATTCTGCCGGCGGCATATGACGGATAAGAAAAAGAAAAACTCTGTGTATTATGTATAAAAATGCCTGCCGCGCGCGACAACACCGCCCGGCACGGCGGATTCATCGTTTTTTTCAAGGACAAAAGCGGCAAAAAGCCAGATCGCGGTATGCGGCGCAAAAATCTTCCGCTACACTGGATTTCTCTTCGCAAAAACCCGTCTTGCGTTTTTGCCCGACGATATTCTGACTGTATTCTGACAATTGATGCGGATGTTCTGCCTGTGACGATTGCCTTGCCCCCTGCCCCCGCCGCGCGAACGATGCTGTTGCGGCCTTTGCAAAAGCCCTGCCTGCTGGCAGTGCTGCTCTGCGGGTTGTGGCAAGCCCCCGCCGCGGCGCTGGCGCAGGACGCGGCACCCCCGACATCCGCCCTGCAGGCCGCCGCCGTGCCGCTGAATGACGAGGCGCAACGCATTTACGAGAAACACGGCGATGCGATTTATCAAATTCAGGTCATCGACCTGACATCGGACAAGAAAAACAGCATCGGCTCCGGCTTTCAGTTCACGGCGGACGGGCTGATCGCCACAAACTACCACGTGATTGCCGAAGCCGTGCAACACCCCGAAAACAACCGTCTGGAATATATCCACGACAAGCGCGGCAAGGGGCCGCTTACCATCGTCACCGCCGATACGCGTTACGATCTGGCCATTTTGAAAATGGAGGAGCCGGGCGATAGATATGTGGAGCTGGGGCAATCCGCCCTGCCCAAAGGAGCGCGGCTTTTTTCGCTCGGCAATCCGCATGACATCGGCTTTACGATTGTGGAGGGCACCTATAACGGCCTGTCGCGCGAAAGCTTTATCGACAAAATCCACTTTTCCGGCGCGATCAACCCCGGCATGTCGGGCGGCCCCGTGCTGGGCCATGACGGGCGGGTGGTCGGCGTGAATGTCGCCACGGGCGGCAATTCCATCGGCTTTCTGGTGCCGGTCGAACCCTTGCGCGCATTGATGCTATCCTATCTCTCCGCGCCGGAGGATTTCAACTTCGTGCAAAGCGCCGACCGTTTGATCGAACAGCAATTGCTGGCCAGCCAGTCGGAAAACATTGCGCGCCTGCTGGAAAAGCCGTGGGAGGAAAACACCCTCGGCCCGCTGGTCGTGCCGGGACGCATCAACGATGCCTTCAAATGCTGGGGCGGCCCCGTGCATAAGGACAAGCATCCCTATACCCATTACCGCACGAATTGTTCGACCGAACACCGCGTGTTTTTGGAAGACCGTTTCAATACCGGCACATTCACCTATCGCTTTGACCTGCTGGAGGCAAAGCCGGGGCTGAACCCCTTGCGCTTTTACGGGATTTACAAGGACGTGCTCGCCTCCCCCGTCGATATCTACGATGCCTTTTACAACGCGCAGGAACAAAACGTCACGAATTTCGAATGCAACAGCGATTACGTCACGCTGGCAGGGTATAAATGGAAGGCAAGTTTTTGCCTGCGCCGCTATAAAAAATATCCCGCGCTGCATGACATGCATTTCTTCCTTGCGCTGCTCGGCAATGCGCGGCAGGGGATGGTCGTTTCCTTTTCCGCGCAGGGCGTATCCAAAGAAGACGGGCTGAAGCTGAGCCGCCATTTCATGGAGCAGATCAGGCCGCGCCACGCCGAACCCGTTGTCGCGCCTGCGGCCGCGCCGGAGGTCACGCCATGAAAATCGTGATTGAAATCGGCACCCATGACGGCAGCGAACAGGTCTCCCATTTCGCCTCGGATAAATTCCCGCTGCGCATCGGCCGCGGCTATGACAACGATGTGATTTTGCAAGACCCGCATATCAGCGCCTATCATGCCGAAATCACGCATAACGGCGACGACTGGGTGCTGAGCGATCTTGGCAGCGCCAACGGCAGCCGCGTCAACGGCAAGGACTGCACCGACGGCACGACCATTTTGCGCTCGGGCGATACGCTGACGCTGGGGCGCACGCGGTTGCGCGTGTTTGATCCGCTGCATCCCGTACCGGCCGCCACGCCGCTGGAAAAACCGGACGGCGCTTTCAAAAAACTGCACGGCCGCGTGCTGCCGTGGGTTTTGTTCTTCGCCGCCATCGGCCTCACCGTCGCGCTGATCTATTTGCAGCTCTGGGTGGAGGAAACGAATTCCCTGCTTATCATGGCGGCGGCAGGCACGGCGTTTCTGATGCTGGCCTGGGCGCTGCCCTGGGCGGTGACGGGACGGCTGATGCGGCATCGCTCCTATTTCCTGACGCATCTTGCGCTCGCCGCGCTTTACGCGCTGGCGACGGCGCTGGTCTTGCCCCTGCAAACGGTTCTGGATTTCTTCACCAACGAAAACCTGGTCTCGGTCGCGGTCGAATACGTTTATCAGACCGTTTTCCTCGGCCTGTTGATTTACGGCAGCCTGTCCGTCGCCACCTATATGACGCGCAGACGCCGCCAGCTCATGGCCGCGCTTTTCGCCTTCGGCTTCGTCAGCATCATCTATGCCGTGCAGTACATCAGCGCGGAAAAATTCGAGCCGCAGCCGCGCTATCCCGCCGTTGTGTACCCCTATCTCGACCGCTGGGTGGCGGCGGGCACGCTGGCGGATTTCATGGCGGGGAACGAGGCGCTTTTCGCCGCCCCCGGCCTGACGGAGACGGACACGGAAACCGGCGCGGAAGCAGAATAATCTTTCTTTTTCAATTATATCCACGTGCAGGCGGGCTTTTCCTTTGACAAGGGCGCATGCGTTATGGAATATTACACCCTGACCCGCGCAAGGCCCCTGATTCATTATTGCATATTGAAAGTTTTTTTGACCCGATGGTGAAACCGCTCCATCCCTGGCCCGATCCGCCCCCCGCCAACCACCCCACGTTCGAGCCGCAGGGGCTGGTGCAGGCATCGCCCGACAAACAAAGCCTGAGCCTTTTTTTCTGCAACGACCTGCCGCCCAAAAGCGCGGCCTATAAAATCATGGCCGCCGTTGTCGCGGATGATACCGCAACGCTGCGCCAGTTGCTGGCCGATCCCGCCAACCTGCCGGATTTTACAAACGGGCACGGCGTATCCCCCCTGATGGTCGCGGCGGCGCGGGGAAATATTCCCAGCCTTGAAATACTGGCCGCGCATCCGCTGGTCAATCTGCAACGCGAAACGCGCGCGGGCTGGACGGCGCTGCATTACGCTACGCATCTGCAACAACCCGCCGCGGTGACATCCCTGCTGGCGCATTACGCCGATTACACGCGCCGCAACCGTTACAACGAAACGGCTTTTGATCTGGCGGCGGACAAGAAAACGCAGGAAGCCTTCTGGCAACACAAGGATTTCATGCGGTTCATGAAAAAACAGCAACCCGCGCATCCGCGTTTCCGCCCGCAGGCACCCGTTGCCAAAACGGCCGCCGCGGAAGAAACGCCCGCCCTGCCCGCCAAAGATACGTTGCGCCTTGATTTCGTCGCCAGCGCGGCGCGTCTGGCGCTTGCGGGGCAAGACAGCCTGCGCCACAAGATCACGCAGGAAATCGTGCGCCAGCTGGACAGCCTGACACCCGCAGAAATGATGGCCTGCTGCCGCAGCCTGCGGGATGCGGAAAACGACACGCCCCGCGCACGGAACGGCTTTGACTGGGATGCGCTGTTCATCGAAACCGCCAAAACCGGCCGCGCGGAGCTGATCGCGCCGCTTGGCAAATTCATCGGCATCGAGGAAGGCAAAACGCTCAATCAGGCGCTGTATCACTGCCTGCGCGCCTCGGATGCGCCGGAGGCCGTCATGGTCCTGCTGCAAATGGGCGCCGATCCTGCCGCCAAAGCGCCCGCGCCGGGCGCCGCGCGCGCCAAAGACAATATCATCGCCTATAAAGCCTTTGAATCCCGCCGCCCCGAGGCGCTTTGGCACATCTGCCTCTGGGCGGACAAATTGCCGCAGTGGAAAAAAACCTGCGCGGAAATGCAGCAGGAAATCAACCTGTGGCATACGCGGGCGTTTTATCAAAACGACCCGAACGGCAGCTTGCAGGCCAAGCACAAAATAAACAATGCGCTCGGCCTCTATGCCTTGCGCGACAGCCTGCGCGGCATTTCCGCCGGCCAGCTTGAAACACAGGCCGCGCAGGCGCTGGAAAAGCACAACCTGCATATGCTCTATGCCCTTTATGCGGAATCGCGCACGCCGCGCATGGGACGCGGCATCGTGACCCTGAAGCCCGAAACAGGCACAGGGATGATGGTTTCTTTTTTAAAGGCGCAGGACATGACCATGGCCAGGCGCATGGCGGCGGACGGTTACCATCTGCGTGATGCGGCGGATGACACGCTGCGCCGCGATATTGACGACCTTGCCAAAGGCGTTTACAGCGCAGCGGCGCAAGCCTTTACCCAAGCCATGCTGGACGGCACGCTGAAACTGCCGGAGATCGAAACGCCTGCCGACCGCCGCCGCGCGCTTTCGCAAATTGCCGCCAGAATGCCGGTATCGGGCCGCGGGTTTTTCTAAAAAAAATTTCATTATTCCGTAATGCCTCATCTATACGGCGTTATTTCCCGCATCTTGCGGCTTTTTGCGTGAAGCGCCACAAGATGCGGTGGTTGTTAACCGCCTGTTAAGCACATGCGGCGCAGGATAAGGCGCGGATTTTAAAAGTCATGATTTGCCGAATATTTGCGCAAGACATCCCGATAGGCTATATTTTTTGACGGGGGTGTCAGATAGGGGTTTGCATGCTACGCCTGAACAACCTTTTCAACAGTCTGACAGGAAACGGTATCGACAAGCGCGATGCCAACGGGGAAACCAAGCTGTACCGCGCCGTGCGCGAAGGCAATCTGCCGCGCGTGAAAAAGCTGCTGCGTGACGGGGCGGATCCCGATATCGCCGATCCGCACGGCCTGACACCGTTGCATCAGGCCGCCTATTGGGGCGAAACCGATATTCTGGTCCAGTTGCTCAAAGCCGGCGCCGCGCCGAATATCGACAACGGACAAGGCTGGACGCCGCTGCATTCCGCCGCGCTGGCGGGCGGGCTGAAAAGCCGCAAGGATGTCATCGACGCCCTGAAAAAAGCAGGCGCGCGCGACGATATCCCCGACAAACACGGCTGGACGCCCGCCGATTACATGGCGCTGTGGGAAGGCGATGCGGCGGCGGCGGAAAAACTGCGCCGCATGACCGGCCAGCCGAGCGCCAAGGTGCCGAACGCGCCCGCAGATGCGGAAAACCCGCCGCCGAAACAGGGCAGCCAGCCCGTCGGCCCGCACGCGCCGCGCCACTGAGCCGCCGCTTTTTCCCGCTACACGCATTTTGCGCCGGTTTTCGCCGTTTCGCCTTGCGAAGCGGTGCGTTTTACCTGAAAATATAGCTATAGGTCATTTTCATTACGCGGAAGGGGAATCAAACATGGAAAGCTGGATCATCTGGGTCGTTATCGCGCTGGTCGCCGTTTTGCTAGTCGGCCTTTACAACCGTATCGTGGCCCTGATCCAGCGCCGCAAGAACGCCTTTTCGGATATCGATGTGCAGCTGAAACTGCGCCACGACCTGATTCCCAACCTTGTCGAAACGGTCAAGGGCTATGCCGCGCATGAAAGCACGGTCTTTGAAAAAGTGACCGAGGCCCGCGCCACCGCCATGCGCGGCGGCAGCGTTGCCGAACGCGCGCAGGCCGAAAGCATGCTGGGCGCGGCCATGATGAACCTGATGGCCGTTGCGGAAAACTATCCGCAGCTGAAGGCCGACGGCAGCTTCCAGCAATTGCAGGCGGAGCTGTCGGATATCGAGAACAAGATCGCCGCCGCGCGCCGTTTCTTCAACAACGCGACAAACGAATACAATACGGCCATCCAGCAGTTTCCGGCCGTGCTGATCGCGCGGATGTTCGGCTTCAAGGAAGAGGTTTTCTTCGAACTGGATGCCGCGGAAGCCGCCGCCGTCAAAAAAGCGCCGTCGGTCAATTTCGGCTAAACGCCGCGCCGCTGGCGGTTTCGGCTTAACGGGGGATAGCGTCCATGGTGATGCGGGCGGTCGGCCTGACGACCCATATCATGAACAACCACATCAAGTCGGTGCTTTTGCTGCTCGGCTTTCCCCTGTTGCTGATCCTGATGCTGGGCGCGTTTTTTGCCGCACTGGATCTGACCGTGGGCACCAATGTGCCCGTGCGCAATATCATCGCCTCGCACGACGTGATCGAGCGCGCCGCCGGCGCGCGGGATGAATACGCACAGCCGCTGCCCCGCGCCCGCGCGCCCGCCAAACGCGGCGGCACATGGGAAAGCGCTTTGCAGTCTGCCCAATACGGCATGCTGCGCTACGGCCATTACGCCTTCGGCGTTGCCGCCGTCTGGTTCCTGATTGCCTGGTTTTTTCACGGCAGCATGATCCGCATGGCCTCGGGCGCGCAGCCCGTGACGCGGCAGCAAATGCCGAAAATCTACAACATGCTGGAAAACCTGTGCATTTCGCGCGGGATTCCCATGCCGCAGTTCGAGGTCATCGACAGCCCCGCGCTGAACGCCTTTGCTTCCGGCATCAGCGACGATACCTACCGCATCGTGCTGACGCGCGGGATTATCGAAGCGTTGCAGGATGACGAGCTGGAAGCCGTGATCGCGCACGAGCTGACGCATATCATCAACCGTGACGTGCGGCTTTTGATCATCTCCGTTATTTTTGTCGGCATGATCAGCTTTTTCGCGGAAATGGCCTTTCGCGCGCTGGTACACAGGCCGCGCGTCAATTATTACCGCAGCAGCCGCAGCAACGACAAAGGCGGCGCGGCGGTCATTTTCATCATCGCGCTGGTCATTCTGGCCATCGGCTATATCCTTGCGCTGCTGATCCGCTTTGCCCTGTCGCGCAAGCGCGAATATCTCGCCGATGCGGGCGCGGTGGAACTGACCAAAAACCCCGAAGGCATGATGCGCGCGCTGCTGCGCATTTCCGGCCGCGACAAGGTGGCGGGCATGCCCGACGACCTGCAACAGATGTGCATTGAAAACTCGCATAACTTCATGGGCATTTTTGCCACCCACCCTTCCATCGACGACCGTATCCGCGCGATTTCCGCGATGACCGGCACGCCCGTGCCGGACCTGACCGTCAGCCTGCGTCGCCCGCCGGCGCGCCCGTGGGATCAGGGTCGCCCACCCGTATCCCCCATGCCGCCCTCGGCAGACGCGCCGCCGCAGGGCGGATCCGCCCCCCCGCGCACGGGTCGCTTGTTCGATTAAAAATCCGTTTGAAATCAAATATATAATAGATTCATCTTTTATAGATATTCTTTTCATATAATCTATCGGGGATCATTCCTTGAAGAGAACGTTGACGCATGGCACAGGCCGCCACACCGCAGGCGCAGGAACGCGCCGCCCTTGAAAAACTGATGCTGCATTTGTGGCAGGATGCGACGGCAGGGCAGCTGGATACCGCGCGCATGCGGCTGACGCTGCAACCGCCCTATCGCGCGCGGCAGGCGGTGATGCATCTGGGCGTGCCCTATTTGAAAAAGATTCAGGCGCTGGGCGACCGCGCGCAGCTGGGCGCGCTGTCCGGCCCCGCCGCGATCGAGGTTTTTATCAACGATACGCTGAAACCGATTGTGGCGAGCCGCCCGCAGCCGCCCGCGCAAGGCACCAGACAGCCGCGCGGCGCCGCCGTCAAAAAACACAAAACAGGCAAACTGCGCCAATATGTCTCCCGCATTGCGCTGGCGGGGGCGCTCGGCCTTGGCATGGTCTCCGGCGCGCATTTGCTGGTGGATGCGCTGACGCCCGATCCGGTCTCCACGCCCGCCATTGAAACCGTGGATGATCTGCGCGCGGAATTTGCCCGCACCGCCATGGGGCGGGCCTTGCTGGACATGGCGGACAGGGGCGGCGTCACGATCGACTATGACCCGACACTGGCGGCGCGTAAACACAGCGCGGAATATGATGCGGGAAAAAAACGCGCCACGGTGCAGCCCAACCTGTCGCCCGATGACCAGATTTTATACCTGTCGCACGAGCTTCGCCACGCATGGCAGGATCTGGAACTGGGCTATGCCGACATGGAAAGCCGGATGCTGACACCCCTCCAGCGCTGGGTCGTGCGCCGGTTTCTGGAGGCCGATGCCGCCGCCTTCAGCACCGTGTTTCTGGCCGAACGCATGCAGGCCATGCACCACACGAAGCAGCCGAAAAACAGCGGCGCCTATTTCGAATATACGCTGGCCAAGGCCCTGCTGCGCGAATACCGCAGCGCGGACGGGCTGACGGCGGCCGAATACCGCGAACAGGTGCTGACAAACGCCTTTGCCCATCTGGACAGCTATGACAAAAAGCACCTCCTGCTTGCGACCCTGTCGGTGGAGAATCTGGGGGCGCAGCTCAAAGTGGCGCAATTGTATATGGACAACAACCGCTTTTTTGAAGCCGACCAGACGCTGCGGGATATAAAGGACATGCTGGCCACCACGCCGAGCGATGCGGAGTTCGAAGCATGGCTGCGCCGCATGGGCGGCACCACGCTGCAAAACGCCGTCAAGACCGCCTTGCAGGACCCCGCCGTCACGCGGGAGGAATTGTTCAACCGCTATGCGGAACTCGGCGCAAATACCGCAAGGCCCGGCGCAGCGGGAGAAACCATCGCCCGCCTGCATGAGGTCAACCGGCTTTTTGACATGCAGGTTGAGCTTGTCGATCAGTTACAGATGCTGAACACCCTCAAAATGCGGGCCGCAGCGGAAGAAAAACCGCCGCCGCGCCGCCCGCAGGCCGCGCCGCCCCTGATGTAGCCTCCCGCGCGCCGCCCCTTTACAAGGGTCTGTTTTTCACCCATGCTGGCGCATGCGCCTGTTTTTGATCAGCCTGCTGCTTGCCTTTGTTTTTTGCCTGCCCCAGCTGGCAGAGCAGATGGATTTTCCTCTTCCCGCGCGCGGGCTGCTGGCCATCCCCGCCACGGGGCTTTCCTATATGCTGGTCTTTTTTCATGAAATCGGCCATACGGTCTGCGCCTGGCTGTTTGGCATGCCGGCCTTTCCGCAATTCGATTTCACGCACGGCGGCGGGCTGTCGCGCTATTACGACCGTTCCTATATTTTGCTGGCGGTCATCTGGCTGCTGATGGCCGCGCTGGCGGTGCGGCTTTACCGCGCGTGGCATTACCGCTGGCTGATCGTGCTGGGCATCAGCTTTGCGCTGCATCTGCTGTTGACCTTTACACGGCTGCACAGCGTTTTCATTTCCTTCATGGGCCACGGGACGGAGGTGCTGGTCGGCGCGTTTTGCATGCTCCGCGCCTTTTGGAACACGACCGAAAAATCGCACGGCGCGGCGGAGCGCTGGCTCAATATGGTCTTCGGCATTTTCGCGCTGCTGTCCAACATGATTTTAACGGCGGGGCTGGTGCTGAGCGATATCAGCCGCGCGGCCTATGCCATGCAAAAGGGCGGGCATTTGCTGGGCGATCTTGACAGTATTGCCCGCGCCGTGCATGTGCCGGTGCAGGCCGTGGCCGGATTTTTGTTTCTGGTGGCGCTGGGCGTGCTGGCCGCCGCCGTTTATCTTGGCCGGCTTTATACGCCGCATCCGGCCGAAGACATCTAGCTGGCCGCCGCGTCGGCGGATTTGCCGCGTTTCAGCTTCAGGTTGATCGGCCTTTTATAAACCCCCACCAGCTCTTGCTGCGCTTTTTGCGCCTTTTTGCGGACGACGGCGCCGAAATCGCCGGAAAGTTTTTCCTGCAATTGTTCGATCAGATGCTGGCGGTCTTCCGCCGGCATGCGCTGGATGGTTTCGGTTACTTTTTCCACAGATTCCACAGGCTGGCGCGGCGGATTGCCGTTGATACGCTCCAGCTCGGTAAACAGGGCCTCCCGCGATTCCGGCGGCAGGGAAAGAAATCTGTCGACGATTTCGGAGACTTTTTCCGTGACATAGGCTGCCTGCTGCGCAGGAGGCGTTGCCGCCGTCACCGTCGCCGTTACTGCCGCAACCGCAGGCGCGTTTTTCATGGTCTGATGATGCCTGTAGCTTTTAATCGCGCCCTGCACCAGTCCTGCGGTCAGGCCGTAGGTCGCGCCGATTGTCGCCGCACCGAAAGCAATCGTTCCCGCAAAAGCCGCCGCGCCGGCGTAAATGCCGAGGGCAGCCGCCGCAACGCCGCCCACGGCCGCCAAGGCAACCTGTGCCGCCATACCCCCGCCGGCCGCAGCGGCAAAACCGCCCATGCCGCCGACAATGCCGCCGCCGACCATACCGCCGGCCATCATAAGAAAGGAGCCGATAGCCAGCATTGAACTGTCGCGCGAGGTGGATACCAGTCGGCCCGGCAGGCGCATAATCTTGGGTCTTTTATCGTATGGCGTGTCGCGGGCGGCGTCTTTGACCGATTCAGTGAAATGATCCAGGGCACTGACAGTGATGCGCCCGATGATGCGCAACGGCTCCGTCACGGCGGCCCAATAGGGATTGTCCCAGAACTTTTCCTTGAAGGCTTTGAACATCCGCGCGATTCCCTTGTTTTGGCTAGGAGTTATTATACCCGTTTCATTGCCATAATTTCAATTAAAAATTGCAAAAACAGGCATTTAAGCGATATAAAATGACCCGCCGCAGTCTGCGACGGGCCATTCATAAAACAAAAACCGCAAAAAGGCGGGAATCAAAAGGAATCCGTGACCAATACCTCGGCACGGGGCAGGAAACCGCCCCTTTCCTGCGGCGGGGCAATGGCCTTGCCGATGGCGATGATCATGCCGAGTACATAGCCTTCGGGCAGGTTCACAACCTTGCCCGCCGCATCGATGTCGCAACCGATCATGGGGCAGCTGTCATAGCCCATCCCCTTTGCCGCCAGCATGATGGTCTGGCCAATGAGCCCGACGGAGCGCAAGGCTTCGTCCCGCGCGAGCCATGCGCGGCCTTTGTAAAAATCGGTGATCGCCTGCGCCTTGCGCGCCCGTATGTCGGGCGGCGCGGTTTCCCAATAGCGGGCGGGGTCTTTTTCCCATGCCGCGGTATCCGCGCAAACCACCAGCACCAGCGAGGCATCGGAAATTTGCGCCTGCCCCCATGCCGCTTCCTTCAGCCGCGCGCGCTGTTCGGCGCTTTCGACCTTGACGATGCGCCAGTGCTGGATGTTGAAAGACGACGGCGCGTGAAAGGCAAGATCCAGAAGCTCGGCTTCTTCCTCTGCCGTCATTTTATGCGCGGGATCAAAACTTTTGACCGCGCGGCGGCGGCGGATGGCTTCTGCGGTGGTGAGCTGAGACATAGGTTTCCCCCTTCGAAAAATCGGTCGCTGCAAATATAGCGCCGCGGCCGCAGGCGGCAAGACGGGGCGCATATTTTTCTTTTCAAAAACAAAAAGACCCGCCGCGGCGGACGGGTCTTTTTTTGTTCGGGCAAAAGCCGCTGTCAGGCCGCTTTTCGGGTCAGCGCCTTGTGGCTGTTGATGATGACATCCACCACGCCGGGATCGGCAAGGGTGGAGGTATCGCCGAGCTGGTCGAAGGCGTCTTCGGCCACTTTGCGCAGGATGCGGCGCATGATTTTGCCGCTGCGCGTTTTGGGCAGGCCGGGCGCGATCAGCACCACATCGGGCGTGGCGATGGGGCCGATGACCTTGCGCACATGGGCGATGATGTCCTTGCGCAGCTCGTCGCTTTCCTTTTCGCCTTCCATCAGGATGACATAGGCGTAAATGCCCTGCCCTTTCAGGTCGTGCGGGAAGCCGACAACGGCGCTTTCGGCGATTTTCGGATGGGTGTTGAGCGCATCTTCAATCTCCGCCGTGCCGAAACGGTGGCCGGAGACGTTGATGACGTCATCCACGCGGCCCGTGATGCGGTAAAAATCCCGCGCATCGCGTTTTGCGCCGTCGCCCGTGAAATAGCGGCCCTTGAAGGTGGAGAAATAGGTTTGCACGAAACGTGCGTGATCCTTGTAAACCGTGCGCATTTGCCCCGGCCAGCTGTCGATGAGGACAAGGTTACCCTCCGTTTCGCCTTCCAGCAGGTTGCCGTCGTTATCGACCAGCGCGGGCTGCACGCCGAAGAAAGGCATGGAGGCATGCGCGGGCTTCAGCTCATGCGCGCCCGGCAGCGGCGTGATGAGAATGCCGCCCGTTTCCGTTTGCCACCATGTATCCACAACAGGGCAGCGTTTGTCGCCCACGGTTTCGTAGTACCAGAGCCAGGCTTCTTCGTTGATCGGTTCGCCGACGGAGCCCAGAATGCGCAGGCTGGAACGGTCGTATTTTTTCACCCAGTCATCGCCTTCGCGCAGCAAGGCGCGGATGGCGGTCGGCGCGGTATAAAGGATGTTCACTTTGTGCTTTTGCACCACATCCCAGAAACGGCCGAAATCGGGATGGTTCGGCACGCCTTCGAAAACCAGCGAGGTTGCGCCGTTCGCCAGCGGGCCGTACACGATGTAACTGTGGCCGGTGACCCAGCCCACATCGGCCGTGCACCAGTACACATCGCCGTCATGATAATCGAACACATATTCATGCGTCATGGCGGCATAGACCAGATAGCCGCCCGTGGTGTGCAGCACGCCCTTCGGCTTGCCGGTGGAGCCGGAGGTGTAAAGAATGAACAGCGGATCTTCCGCATTCATTTCCTCGCAGGGGCAATCGGCGGATTGCGCACCGCAAATCTCGTGATACCAGACATCGCGGCCTTCGACCCAGTTGACGGCGCCGCCCGTGCGTTTGAGGACAATCACCGTTTTGACATCGGGGCAATCTTCCAGCGCCGCATCGGTATTGGCTTTCAGCGGCACTTTCTTGCCGCCGCGCAGGCCTTCGTCCGCCGTGATGACCACGGTGGAATCGCAATCCAGAATGCGGTCGCGCAGGGAAGAGGGCGAGAAACCGCCGAAAACAACCGAATGCACCGCGCCGATGCGCGCGCAGGCCAGCATGGCATAAACCGCTTCGGGCACCATGGGCATGTAGATGGTGACGCGGTCGCCCTTTTTCACGCCGCGCGCCTTCAGCGCATTGGCAAGACGGCAGACTTCGTCCTTCAGCTGCGCATAGGTGATGACGGAATGATCGGCAGGATCATCGCCTTCGCGGATCAGCGCGACCTGCGCCGCCCGCGCGGGCAGGTGGCGGTCCACGCAGTTATAGCAGGCGTTCAGCGTACCGTCGTAATACCAGCGGATACGCGCGTTATCGGCGAAATCCACATCCTTCACCTGCGTATAGGGCTTGATCCAGTCAATGCGCCGGCCGTGTTCGCGCCAGAAGGCAACGGGATCCTTGACAGAGGCGTCATACATCGCCTGATATTTTTCCGGCGTGATCTTGGCGCGGCCCTTCATGGACTCGGGAATCGGAAAATATTCAGGATGCGCGGGGTGGGATTTATGCTCGGTCACGGCAAAGCCTCCTTCAAAATCATCTGTTCGTCTTTAAATGGCATGATGAACCGCGAACAGCATAGCAAGGCGCATGCGGGGAATCATGTGCAAATCCCTATGTTGCGGCGCAATAACACGCGTTTCTTTCAATAATGCGGGGGTTTTTTGCGTGCCCGCCGCCGCGCGTCCCGTCTTGCTTGACAGAATGCGGCGGGAGCGCGGCGGCGCTTCAGCGTCTCAGATGCCGCCCAGCTTGCACAGCAGTTTCCATTCCGCCGCCGTGACGGGGGAAACGGAAAGGCGCGATTGTTTGACGAAGGCCATGTTCCCGAGCTGCGGATGCGCCTTGATCTCGGCAAGCGTCACGGGCGTTTTGAACTTCGTGCCCGCCGTGACCTCCACCATGCCGAACCTGCCCGTTTCGTCGCCGGGGTCGGGGTGATAAAGCTTGGATACCTTCACCGTGCCGACGATTTCCTTGCCTTCGTTGGAATGATAAAAAAAACATTCATCGCCGATGTGCATCGCCTTCATGTTATTGGCGGCCTGATAATTGCGCACGCCGTCCCAGCCGGTTTTTTTGGCTTTCACCATGTCGTCCCAGCTGAATACATCGGGTTCCGATTTCAGCAACCAATAGGCCATGTCAAACTCCCTTTTCTTTCTGCCGTTGTGCCGTTTCAGGGTTTGAAAAATTTTTCGGGATGCAGTTTTTTGAGCATCTCGGGATTGTTTTTGAGCATGTTCTGGCGGCGCGCTTCGGTTTCTTCGCGCTGGGCGGTCAGCACGGGATGCTCCGCCACCGCTTTCAAAAGCTTGCCGCCGCGCCCCGTCAGCTCATCCACCATGGCGACGACGATGATGTTCGGCGCGGCAACGGGACGGATGGCAAGCAGATCGTCGATCAGCTCCTTTTCATCCGCATGCGGTTTCAAAAGCGACAAAACGCCCAGTGCCATAGCGACGCTGCGCGATTTGCCCGCATGGCAATGGATCAGCACATCGCCGTTGTCGTTCACGGCCAGATGTTCCATGACAAAGGCCAGCCCCTCGCTCACCTGTTCTTTGTCGGGGCCCTGATGCACTACCTGCTCCGCATCCCAGAAGGCGAGGATTTTTTGCGGCACATCGCCAAAGCCGTGATCGGCAATGCGCGGCGCGGCGCCTTTTTGGCCTGCCGCCGCGCCTGGATGCTCGATGGACAAAACGGCGCGGACGGGTTGTTGCGCGGCGCGGCGGGCGGCCAGCGTTTCGACAACCTCATCGGCGCGGGTGATGATGATACGACTCATTACGTGGCCTCCGTCCGGATATCGCGGGACAAAAGCGCCAGAATGACGTCTTCCACCCGCGCGTTGTGATGCAGGATCTGGTCCACCGCAAGGCAGATCGGCATATCGACCTTGTCGCGCGCGGCCGCTTCGGCCACGGCACGCGCCGTGGCCACGCCTTCCGCAACAGTGCGGCGGTTCTTGATAATATCCGCAAGTTTCTCGCCCCCGCCCAAAGCATGGCCGAGGGAGAAATTGCGCGAGGTCATGGAATTGCAGGTCAGCATCACATCGCCGATGCCCGCAAGCCCCAAAAACGTTTCCATTTTCGCGCCGCGCGTCAGGCCAAAGCGTTTCATTTCCGCCATGCCGCGCGTCATCAGCGCCGCGCGCGCGTTCTGGCCGAGGTTTCTGCCCTCCACAATGCCGCAGGCGATGGCGATGACGTTTTTAAGCGCGCCCGCCACTTCCACCCCCGTCGGGTCATCGGAAAGATAGGGGCGGAAGGTTGTGCTTTTCAGCGCTTCGGCCCAATGCATGGCTTCCGCGGCAGGCGCGGCGGTGGCAAGGGTTGCGGCGCTGGGCAATCCGCGCACCGCTTCGCTGGCAAAAGTCGGGCCCGACAAAACCCCATAGGGCGTATCGGGCAGCACCGCCGCCGCCACGCCCGCAAGCAGGGAGCCTGTGGCAATCTCGATCCCCTTCGCGCAATTCACCAGCGGCACGCCGGCGGGCATATATGCTTTCATGCGGTGCAGGGTATCGCGCATATGTTGCGCGGGCGTGACAAACAGCACCAGCTCCGCCCCTGCCAGCGCTTCTTCCATATTCGCCGTGGCGCGAATGGCCGCATCCAGCGCGATATCGGGCAAATAAATGGGGTTTTGATGCGTGGTATTGATCGCATGGGCAAGGCCGCTGTCGCGTGCATAAAGCATGACCTGCCGCCCCGCGCGCCGCGCCATGGCCGCCAGCGCCGTCCCCCAGGAACCCGCGCCGATCACGGCAATATTTTGAATCGCTTTCGCTGTCATCCCGCGCCCTGCCCCGTTTCAGAAAAGATTTTTTGTTTTTCGGTCTTTTGCGATTTTTCGGCCACCACGCCTGCCGCCGCATCCAGCGGCCAGCGCGGACGCACGGCAAAATCGGATGTGCCGATCATCCCGCGTTTCCAACGCTCCATCCCCGCCCAGGCAATCATGGCGGCATTGTCGGTACACAGTTTCAGCGGCGGCGCCACAAAGCGCATGCCTTTCAGCGCGCAAAGATCTTCCAGCTTCGCGCGCAGCGTTTTATTGGCCGCCACGCCCCCCGCCACCACCAGCGCGGGCGCGGCGGGGTTCAGCGCCAGATACGCCTCCGCCGCGTTTTTTGTGCGGTCATACAGCACATCGGCCACGGTCAGTTGAAACGCCGCGCAAACATCTGCGGCAAGGGCTTGCGGAATCGCGCCTTGGGGAAAATCCTCGATCGCGCGGCGCACGGCGGTTTTCAGACCGGAGAAGGAAAAATCGCAGCCCGGCTTGCCCAGCATCGGGCGCGGAAAATCGTAATGCGCCTTGGCGCGCGCAGGGTCCATAGAGGTCGCGGCCAGTTTTTCCACCGCCGGCCCGCCCGGCCAACCAAGGCCCATCAGTTTGGCGGTTTTGTCAAAGGCTTCGCCCACCGCATCGTCGATGGTGGTGCCAAGGCGTTTGTACACGCCGACATCCTCCACCAGCAACAACTGGCTGTGCCCGCCGGAAACAAGCAGCAGCAGATAGGGAAAGGCCACGTTATCCTCCGTCAAGCGCACGGTCAACGCATGGCCTTCCAGATGGTTGATGCCGATGACGGGAATATCGCGCACGGCGGCAATGGCCTTGGCCGTCATGACGCCGACCAGCACGCCGCCGATCAGCCCCGGCCCGGCCGTCACGGCAATGGCGGAAAGGTCATCGAGCGTGATGCCCGCCGTGTCCAGCGCTTCTTCCACCATATGGTCGATGTGGTGCAGATGCGCGCGGGCGGCAACTTCGGGCACAACGCCGCCATAGGTTTTATGCTCCTTCTGGCTGAGGACGAGATTGGCCAGAATCTCCCGCCCGCCCGTCACGATGGCGACGGCGGTCTCATCACAGCTGGTTTCAATCCCCAGCACGATGTCTGTTCCGGCGGCAGGCATGCAGATGCCGATCCTTTCTTTTTGCTCATCCCTGTATATAGAAAACAGGATTTTGACTCAAAGGTCTGTTTTTATACATAATCCATATCCTCCCTGCGGCAAAGCCTGAAATTTCCGTTTTGCGGCGGCGATCTTGCCCCGCCCTTTGAAAATAACGCCGTTCAGATATTTGTCTTAACGTCATTTTCCGCTCTTTTCGCCGCCTAAGCTTCCAAAGCGGTGGCAAAAGGCGTAAAGGATGGGCGACAATGGACGACCCCAAAAAACAACAAGAAGAAACGAGAGCATTTAACATGACCGCCCCTTTGCGTATCGGCACCCGCAACAGCCCCCTTGCCCTTGCCCAGACGGATTTGCTGGTGAAGGCCCTGCAGGCCAAACACCCCGCCCTGCGCGAGGAAGGGGCAGTGGAGATTGTGACCATCGTCACCTCCGGCGACAAAACGCAGGCGAGCAACAGGCCGCTGGTCGAACAGGGCGGCAAAGGGCTGTTCCTGAAGGAGATCGAGGAAGCGCTGGTCGCGGGCGAGATCGATGCCGCCGTGCATTCCATGAAGGACGTGCCGCCCGTGCTGGCCGAAGGGCTGTCCCTGCCCTGCATGCTGCCGCGCGAGGATGTGCGCGACGCCTTTTTCTCCCCCATCGCGAAAACGATTGACGATCTGCCGCAGGGCGCGGTCGTCGGCACGTCCAGCCCGCGCCGTCAGGCGTTGATTTTGGCGCGGCGGCCCGATCTGAAGGTCGAAACCTTCCGCGGCAACGTCGGCACGCGTTTGCAAAAACTGGCCGACGGCGTGGTCGATGCCACGCTGCTGGCTGTTGCGGGGCTGAACCGTCTGGGGCAGGCCGACAAGATCCAGACCATTCTGGAACCCGATGTCATGCTGCCCGCCGTGGGTCAGGGCGCCGTGGGCATCGAAATCCGCAGCGACGATACCCGCACCCGCGATTTGCTGGCGGCCGTGCATTGCCCCGTCACCATGATGCGCGTGACGGCGGAGCGTGCCTATCTTGCCGTGATGGACGGGTCGTGCCGCACGCCGCTGGCGGCCCTGATGACCGCGCCTGATCCGCATGACCGCGTGCGTTTTACCGCGCTGTCGGCCAATCCCGACGGCACGAACCTGCAACAGGTCAGCTATGTCATGGATGTGAAAACGCTGGCCGATGCGGAACGTCTGGGACGCGAGGCGGGCAAGGCCATCAAGGCCAAAATCGCCGCCGCAGGCTGATTTGCCGCGCGGGGCGTTTTTCCAAAAACGCGCAAACACTGTAAAGATCGGCATGGGGCGACGAATAACTTTGTCACTTCAAGCCTTTACTCTTAACCTCCCGTTCACCTGCGGTCTATATTATAGGGGGGATGTGAGGGAATCCGATGCAATCTGTACTGATGACACGGCCGGAGCCGGCGGGCGGCGAACTGGCGGCGCGGCTGACGGGCGAAGGCTATAGCGTTTATGAAGCGCCGCTCAGCCGCTATGTGCCCGAAAAGGCCGATCTGTCCATGCTGGGGAACTGTCAGGCGCTGGCCTTTACCTCCGGCCATGCGGTGGAAATGTTCGCCGCCCAATCGGCGCTGCGCGACCTGCCCGTTTTTACCGTCGGCGACATGACGGCGCAAAAGGCGCGGGAGGCGGGTTTCAAATTCGTGCTTTCCGCAGGCGGCAACGCGCAGGATCTGGCCGACATGCTGAAACGGCGGCAGGCGGAACTGGGCATTGAAAAAATCCTGCATGTCTCGGGCAGCGAAACGGCGCAAAACCTCGGCGCGCTGCTGGCGGAAAGCCGGATCGCCGTCGCGCGCGCGGTGGTGTACCGCATGGAATTTGCCGAAGCCCTGCCCGACGATGTCGTCAAAGCCCTGCAAAACGGCGATATATCGACGGTGCTGCTTTTTTCCGCCCTGACGGCGCGGCAATTGGCGGCCTTGCTGTCGCGCCCGCCGCTTGCCGGCGTTTCGGAAAAACTGGCCGCCGTTTGCATGAGCGCGCGCGTGGCGGCCGAACTGCCGGAAGGCGCATGGCGCGCCATTCATATTGCGCCGCAGCCGACCGTGGAATCCATGCTGGAGGTCTTGCGCACGGCGGAAACCGCCGACACCGCCCGCAGCCTGCCCGCGCAGCCGGTGATTGACGCTTTCGGCGGGCTGCGGCCCCTTGCCAACCGGCTGGACATCACCGCTTCGACGGTTCAAGGTTGGAAAAAACGTGGTATGATCCCCGAGGCGCGCGCCGATGCCGTGCTGGCGGCCGCACGAGAAGACGGTATAGATATTTCAGGGTTTCTGACGGAAGGACAAAAAAGGATGACGAGCGAGAACGGGGACAAAATGACGCAGCAGCCGTCCCAGAACCAGCCCGCGAAAAAGGCGGACGAACGCCGCCGCGGTCCCGACCGCCGTCAGCAGCCGCCGCATTTCGACGCGCAGGGCCATATCCGCGCGGGCAATTATCACGGCCCCGACCGCCGCAGCGGGCACGACCGCCGCGCCTACGAAGAAGCCAAGCGCAAAAAAATCCGCGCGGAGAAATGGAAGTTCATGAACCGCACGGTTCTGATGGCCGCGTTTTTCCTGATCGCCATTATCTACGGCGCGGGCTTTTTGCTGGCGCCCGAATTCTTCGAACTGCGGCGCGAGGCGGCGAAGATGCAGGATTACGAACGCCGCCTGCAGGAATACGAAATCCAGCTGCAAAAATACCAGCAGCAGCAGCAACAGCAGCAGAAAAAAAGCGGCTCGCTCGGCCAGATGATCAATCAGGGCATTGCCAAGGTTGAACATGCCGTCGAAAACGCCAAAACGACCGTGGATGCCGTCACGCAGGTCGCCACTGCCACGGCGGAAACCGGCGATGTGCAAAGCGGGCTGCAACAGCTTTTCGGTATGCTGGCCATGCTGCAAAAACTGAACAGCACGGAGGATGGCCGTCAGGCCGTCGCCGCCATGATGGGGCGCTTGCAGGGATTGATGGGCATGGCGGGGGGCGATCAGGCCGCGCTCGGGAAGGCGGTCGACCAGGCGCGGCAGAAAGACCCCACCTTGAACAAGCTGACGGACGGCATGTCCACGCGCGAGCTGGGCGCTGCGGCGCTGCTGCTGGCGCTGAACGAGCTGCGTTCGAACATGAGTTCGGAGCGCGCCTTTGAACAGGATCTGGCCGTTGTGCAAAAATTCGCGGGCAATGACCCCGCTTTGCAGCAGGCGCTGCAAAACCTTGCTCCCTATGCGAAAAGCGGGGTATTGAGCAAGGAAACGCTGCAAAAGGAATTTCGCGGCATGGCCGCCGATATCGTGATGGCGAAACTGCGCGGGGAAGACGCGGGCGTGCGCGAGCGCGTGCTGGAACGCCTTGGCAAATACGCAAAGGTGCGCAAGGTGGATGACATTCAAGGCGACAGCGTGGATGCCGTCGTCGCCCGCGCCGAGAAAATGCTGGATCAGGGCAATATCCGCGGCGCGATTCAGGAACTGCAAACGCTGGAGGGCGCGCCCGCCGATGCGGCGCAGCCGTGGATGAACCAGGCCGCCGGCACCGTCATGGCCGATGACGCGACCGCGCTGATGATGCAAAAACTGATGCAGCAAATGTCCGGCATGTCGGGCAGCTCGATTGAAGGCGTGTTCAACGACATCATCCGCCAGTTGCGCGGCGGCAGCAGCGTTGTGCCCTACGTTTCGCCGGGCGCGGCGCAGAAAACGGATCCCGGCAGCCTCTACCCGCTCGCCCCGCGCTGAGACGCAGACGGTTTTTTTAAACGCTTTTGATGACGTTTTGCATTTTTTGAACCCTTTTTGTGCGCAGGATCGCACGGACGAAAAAGAAGAAAGGAGCATGCCATGTTAAGGGCCGTCTGGTTCCTCGGCAAAATCGCCCTGATCGTGACCGCGATCGGCTGGCTCGGCCCGAAAATCGGCTGGCTGAGCATCGACTGGATGGGCTACAAGGCCGAAATCCACGGCGGCTTCGCGCTGCTCCTTTTGCTCGCCTTTCTTTTCATCGTCATACATCTGGACCGCATCTGGCGCGGCTTTGTTTCCATGCCCGCCGCGCTGCGCCGTTACCGCGACATCATGCGGCAGGACAAGGGCTACAAGGCGCTGACGCAAGGGCTGGTCGCCGTGGCTGCGGGCGATGCGCGCGCGGCGGAGAAAAACGCGCGCCATGCCGAAAACCTGATACCGCATACGCCGCTGACCAAATTGCTGACCGCGCAAACCGCGCTGCTGAACGGCAATGCGCCGAAGGCGCGCCGGGAATTTCTGGCCCTGCTGGATGACAGCGATGCCGCTTTCTTCGGCCTGCGCGGGCTTTTGACCCAAACGCTGAAAGAAGGCGATTACGCCGAAGCCCTGCAACTGATCCGCAAGGCCGAAACCCTGCAACCCAAACGCCCGTGGGTGGTGCGCACGCGTTTCGACCTTGAAACCCGCAACCGCTGCTGGGCGGAGGCGGAAGATGTTTTGAAAAAAGCCGAAAAACTCGGCGTTTTCGATGCCGCCGCCGCGCGCCGTCACCGTCAGGCCCTGCTGACCGCCCGCGCGCGCCAGAATGCGAAGGACGGCTATCTGCCGCTGGCCGCAAAACAGGCGGCGAAGGCTTTCGGCTATGATCACGGTTTCAGCCCCGCCGCCCTGCTGGCGGCAAGCCTGTATAAGGAACTTGGCAAAACCCGCGTCGCCGTGCGCACGGTGGAAAAGGCGTGGAAGCAGGGGCCGCATCCGGCGCTCGCCGCTTTCTGGCTGACGCTGATGCCCGCGCCGAAAAAAGAACCTTCGGTTTATGAAACGGGCAAGGATGCCTATCTCTGGGTCAAGCGTCTGGCCGATCTCAACCCCGCGCATCGCGACAGCCAGCGCGCGCTGGGCGCGGCGGCCCTGCAGGCCAAGATGTGGAAGGAAGCGCGGGAACGTTTGATCAATGCCTGCGATTACCGCATGCTGGCCGTGCTGGAGCGCGATGAAACAGGCAATGACGCCAAGGCGCGCGAATGGCTGGAACTGGCGGCGGAATATCCGCCCGATCCCAAATGGGTTTGCGCCGATTGCGGCCATGTATCGGCGGAATGGATGCCGCTTTGCACCGACTGCGGCGTGTTCAACCAGCAGGACTGGATCATACCGACAATCGAAGGCCACGGCCACGGCACGCCGATTGCGCGCCAGTTCGACGGCGACCTGATCGCCCCGCCGCAAATCGCCGTTGGCCGTTAAAACAGTCGGCAGGCTCTATACATCAAAAAAGAAAAACGGCGCGGGATCAGCCCTTGCCCTTGGGCACGGTGATGCGGGTAAAGCCGCGTTCGGTGGTGACTTTGTAGAATTCGTCGTATTGCGCGCCCGTTTGCGGCAGGCACATGTCGCGCATGTGCTGCTGGATTTCCGACAGGGTTTCCCTTGTGCGGGCGCTGGTTTGCTCGGCAAGTTGCATGTGTGAATACTCCCTTTTCCCGGCGCCAATCTATCGCCCGCCTGCCTGCGCCGCAAGGGGGAAAAACGGTTTTATTTTTATCGTTTGAGGGAACCGGAAACGGCCTAGCGGAAACTGACCGGCCCGCGCACCAGCATGTTGAAAACCAGCATGCCCAGCACGAAGCCGCCGACATGCGCCGTCCAGGCGATATTGCCCTCCGCCCCCGGCATGCCGGCAAAGCCGAAAAAGACGGTAATGCCCACCCAGACGGCGATGAACAAAAGCAGGCGGCCATAGCGGCCCGGATCACCCAGCATGCCCTGCCGGTGCATGACCATCAGCACGCCGCCGAACAGCCCGCTGATCGCGCCCGATGCGCCGATGAGCGGATAAATGCTATAGGGCTGCACGGCCCAATGCGCCAGCGCCCCGCCGAAACCCGACAGGAGATAAAGCACAAACAGCCGCCGCGCGCCGATGGCGCGTTCCAGTGCGGAGCCGAAAGCCATGAGCATGCCCACGTTCACCGCCACATGCAGCCAGCCGCCGTGCAGGAAAAGATGCGTCACGGGCGCGACCAGCGCGGGCCATTCAAAGGGCAGCAGGCCCGAATAGCGGGCGGAGATGAAACCGAGCAGCATGAAAATCTGTGTTTTCAGCACATCATCGACAAAAACGAAAAGCAGGTTGATGACAATCAGGCTGAAACACAGCCATTTGACCATCGGCGGCAGATTGAACACCGGCTCGCCCCTGCCGTTGGGCGGGCGGTAGTCATTGGCGGCTTCGGGCGGCGTGCGGCGCAGATCGGGCTGCGCGCGTTCCCCCTTTTGCGGGAAACGGGCGATTTTCGGGTCGTCGTGATCATTATTATCGTCGCTGTTTGCCATATTCTGCGGGCTTGATCTTTTCCAGTTTGTCCGAGTATGCTCTTTGCACTTGCCGATTGCAATTCCGCTTTTACCGAACGGCGGCAGCCGCAAAAAAATCCGGCGCGACGCCCGAAAGCCGGTAACGGCGCACGGCCCCCTCTTTTGACGAAGGATGAAAACCATGTCCACCGCTTTGAAGCCCAACGATCTCGATGCCCATTTCATGCCCTTTACCCCGCAGCATTCCTTCAAGAAAAAGCCGCGGATGATCAAAGGCGCGAAAGGCATGTATTATTATTCCGATGACGGCCGCGAATTGCTGGACGCCTCGGCGGGCCTGTGGTGCGTGAACGCGGGCCACAACCACCCGAAAATCGTGGAAGCCATCCGCAAACAGGCGGGAGAACTGGATTACGCGCCGAGCTTTGCCTTTTCCCACCCGCTGGCCTTTCAGGCGGCATCGCGCCTTGTCGCGGAAATGCCGGGCGATTTCGACCATGTGTTTTTCAGCAACTCCGGTTCCGAATCCGTCGATACGGCGGTGAAAATCGCGCTGGCCTACCAGCACGCGCGCGGCAAGCCGACCAAAACCAAAATCATCAGCCGCGAACGCGCCTATCACGGCGTGAACATCTGCGGCGTATCGCTGGGCGGCATTCCGTGGAACCGCAAGGTTTATGCGGGCGCGATGATGCCGAACGTGGATTACCTGCCGCATACCTTCAACCTTGAACATCAGGCCTTTTCGCCCGGCCAGCCGGAATGGGGCGCGCATCTGGCGGATGATCTTGAAAACATCGTCGCGCTGCATGATGCCAGCAATATCGCCGCCGTGATCGTGGAACCCGTGGCCGGCTCCACGGGCGTGCTGGTGCCGCCGAAGGGTTATCTTGAAAAACTGCGCCGGATTTGCGACAAGCACGACATCTTGCTGATCTTCGATGAAGTCATCACGGGCTGGGGCCGTCTTGGCAAGGCATCGGCGGCGGAATATTTCAACGTCATGCCCGATATCATCACCTCCGCCAAGGGGATCAACAGCGGCACGGTGCCGATGGGCGCGACCTTCGTGCGCAAGGGCATTTACGATGCCTTCATGGAAAGCACGGGCGAATACGCCATCCAGATCTATCACGGCTATACCTATTCCGGACACCCGCTGGCCTGCGCCGCCGCGCTGGCCACGCAGGAGGTTTACAAGGAAGAAGGCCTGTTCGAAAACGCCGCGAAGCTGGAAAAAACATGGTCAGATGCGCTGCACAGCCTGAAGGGCAAGCCGCATGTTATCGACATCCGCACCATCGGCCTGATGGGCGCGGTGGAAGTATCGCCCGATACGACCCGCCATCCCGCGAACGACATGTCCCGCGCGATGGAAATTTTCGACCGCATGTATTTCGAACAGGACGTGGTCATGCGTTTTACGGGCAATACGCTCGCCATGTCGCCGCCGCTGATCCTGAACGAATCCCATATCCAGCAAATCGTCGAAAAGCTCGGCAAGGTGCTGGAACAGGTGAAGTAATCCCCTTCCCACCGCAAAAAAGCCCCGCGGCACGGCGGGGCTTTTTTTATGGCCGCAAACCGCAAGCCTCAAGCCGCAAGCGGCGGCGAAGCGGTAAAGCCGATTTCCCGTTCTATGTGATAACACACCCGCAGCAGCGCCACATCTTTCAAATAGCCGCTCATCACCTGCATCCCGACGGGCAAGCCGTCGCGCGTCAAGCCCACGGGCAGCGATGCCGCCGGCAGTTTTGCCAGGTTGGCGGGATAGGTGAAGGGCGTCCAGTCCTCCCACGGTTTGCCGTCGCGGCCCCGCGGCATATTCGTACCCGTATCAAAAGCCGTCATCGCCGTTGTCGGCGTCACCAGAATGTCATAGCGGTCAAGAATGGATTTGAAATAGGCGCCGATATCCATGCGCGCGCGTTCCGCCGCAAGATAATCGTGCAAGGACAGCGCATCCCCCCGCGCCGCCCAATGCAGCAGGCGCGGATCGGTTTTCTTTTTCTGCGCGGCGGCATATCCCGCAATCATATAGGAGGCGACGGCCATCCAGTGTTTGTTGAAAACATCGACCAGATCCGGCACATCCAGATGGATTTCCTCCACCGTGCCGAAACGCTGCAACAATCTGACCTGCTTGTTCATCACGGCGGCGACATCGTCATTCATGCGCACGTCGTTCACCGTCGGCGCATAGGCGATTTTCAGTTTATGCAGCGGTTTTTTCAGCGCTCTGGCAAAGGAAGGTTTTTCCACCGGCAGCGCATGCCAGTCGCGCGCATCGGACGCGGTCATCACGTCCAGCGCGAAGGCCGCGTCTTCCACACATCTTGTCAGCGGGCCGATGGCGGACAGGGTGGAAAACAAACTGGGCGGCCAGGACGGCACAAGGCCGGGGCTGGGCTTGAAGCCGACAACGCCGCAGAAACTGGCAGGGATGCGCACCGATCCGCCCGCATCGCTGCCGACATGCAAAAAGCCCATACCCGCCGCCGCCGCCGCCGCCGCGCCGCCGGAAGAGCCGCCGCTGGTTTTGCCCGGATGCCACGGGTTGCGCGTGATGCCGTAGAGCGGGCTGTCCGTCACGCCCTTGTGCCCGTATTCGGGCAAGGTCGTTTTGCCCAGAAACACCGCGCCCGCCTCGCGCAGCCGCGCGACAAGCGGGGAATCCGCCGTTTGCGGCGCGGCATCGGACAGCAAACTGCCGAAACGCGTCGGCCAGCCTTTGACATGGAACCAGTCCTTGATCGTCACCGGCACGCCGCAGAGCAAGGGAATCTCCCCGCCTGCCGCATAGCGTTTTTCCGCCGCGCGGGCCATGGCCAATGCCTTTTTGCCGTCCACCAGACACAGCGCATTGAGATCGCCGTTGCAGGCGGCGATTCGCGCCAGCGCGGCCTTTGTCACCTCCACGGGAGAAATTTTGCGAAGACGATAGGCGGACAGCAGGCGGCGCAGCGGCAGGGACAACAGATCTTGGCTCATTTATCCATAACTTTCATGTATTTAGCCGCGCAGAGCGGCGACGCGTCTTCTTTTTAAACAAGATATGTTATAATGGGAATGGCCCTGTAATGCAGGAAATATCGCCGCGCCCGTTTTTCGAACGGCTGTCGGCATGCCGGGGCCATGCAACGGATCAGGATGGCAGGAGGCGCGACCCTCGTGAAAAAAGAACAGGCAACCGCAATGCAAAAAAACCGTTTTTGGGCCGCCGGCGTGATCGCCGCCGTGCTGGTCGCCGCCCTGCCGCTGTCCCGCGTGGCGGCGCAAGGCTATCACGGGCTGATCCCCGATAACCAGCAAAAGCCCGCGCCCAAGGCCGCGCCCGAAGAACCCGGCTATCACGGGCTGATTTCCCCCAACCGCCGCACCGATGCGCCCAAAGGCTATGAAGGCGTTGTGCCGGGTTTTGTGCCGGAGCGTGAAACGGGCATTATTGATGCAACGCCGCCCAGCGCGGCCGCCGCCCCGCAAAGCACGCCGGTACCCAAGCAAGCCGCCATACCGCCCAAATACACACCCGCGCCCGATGCGCCCAAGCGCGTGGTCGCCATGACGCCGGCGCCCGGCAGCCGCCCGCTGCCCACCATCCGCTCCGCGCAGGATCTGGAGGATTTCGCCCGCATGCAGGGTTTCGAGCTGAAGCTGCCCAAACTGACGGAAGAAATGGCCGCGCGGATCAAAACCTCGCCGAAAACCTACAGCCTGACTTCCTCCCCCGGCATGCGCATCAACGGCATGCTGCCGCAGGAAGCGATGATCAAGAAACAGATCGAACAGGTCATGTTCAGCATCAACATGAAAGGCCTGACACCCGAACAACGCCGCCGCAACGCCCGCGCGGGATACGAGAAGCTGAAAATGTTCGCCGACAGCTTCATGTACAAAAAGAGCATCCCCGACGAAGTCTATGTCGCCATGGGGGCGCCGAGTATTTTTGTGAAAGAGCAGCGCGAAAGCACCGACAAGGCGCTGGAACGCTTGCGGGAAGCCTTTAAAACACTGCAACCGCTGCAATAAACCCATATCCGACGCGAAGGGATGACCGCCATGCTGAAAAAAGGAACCTTTCTTTCCACCGCTGCCGCCGCGCTGGCTTTCGGCATGATTGCCTGCGCGCCGCAACCGGCCGCCGCCTATGACTCCGTACTCGCCCCGCCGTCCGGCGGCACGCCGAGCAAGGCCGCCGCGCCGTCATCCGACAGCACCTATGGCGGCGTCATCAGCCCCGCGCCGCGCGCTGCGAACAATCCCTATCAGCCGCAGCCGGCCGATAACCTTTATGACTTTGTCGCCAAGGGCGGCGATGCAACGCCGGCCTCGATCGAGGAAGCGCGCCGCAAGGCGACCGACATGCGCCGCGACCGCCAGCGCGAAATGCAAAAGCAGCAGGCCGAGCGCCAGCAGCAGCAACGCGCCGAATGGGCGCGCATGCGCGAGGAAATGAAACAAAAGCAGCAAGAACTGATGGAACAGGCCCGTCAAAACGGCGCGCTGCCCTATACCGGCAATCGCTGAGCGTTTCAAAATCCCGTTTTATACGAAGATGCAATAGCGGCGGGG